>Ga0082335_1000413_pt1 | contig 109300 bp, 99 predicted proteins | sample Subgrocontami58m_FD_72375 | JGI IMG/M metagenome (GOLD analysis project Ga0082335, IMG submission 72375) | Subsurface groundwater microbial communities from S. Glens Falls, New York, USA - GMW37 contaminated, 5.8 m (SPADES assembly) (version 2) ... | reverse complement strand
CCCAATTAGAAGTCCGACACCCAAACCGCCAATACTTCCACTACCGTTTCTTTCTGTCATTTCTTTGCTCCTCTCCTGAACAACCTTGCCTGTTCCTTCTTAGCAATGCGAATCTGTCATGTGCTATCTCAAGCTTACCCGGAACAACCTCTAATAGTCATAAAATGGCAGGTCGAAACCTTACAAATGTGTAACTGGGGTTGTACTCCCTATTGTTGGTGTCACAATGTTGGTGTCCCTATTGACTGTGTGAAGATTCGGTGTTACGATGTAGTCGGAGTCAAGAACAGGAGGTGGACTATGGGATCGTTGAATAAATGGTACGTAGTGTTCCAGGTGGACAGGTTCTGCCCTGCTGAGATAGGCAGGGCGGTGGGAAGCCCAACTCCGGTCCCGCAGCGAAGTTAGAAAAGCGGGGTCTTAGCTGTAAGAGGCGCGGACCCAAACTATTAGCGGGTTGCTATAGGGTTCGGGTCGGGCTAGAAAGGTTACAAATGAGTCTGAGGGGAGGGCTGGTCACCAGCCCTCCCCTCAGTTTGTTTTCCGCTCCTTCTCAGTGTCTGCTGGAAGCTTGCGCGGCCAATGTCACCCCTGTACTATGCTATACTTGGCCCCAAAACGGAGTCGGGGAGAGCCCGATTCCCATGGAGTTTCATGTGAAGCGTATCGATGGAAGGTCAAACACGGACATGCGTCCGGTGAAGATCACCATAGGGGCCCAGGCATTTGCCGAGGGCTCGGCCATGATCGAACTCGGGCAAACGAGAGTTCTCTGCGCCGTTTCCATGGAGGAGCGCGTCCCGCCCTTCATCAAGGGTTCCGGCCAGGGATGGGTTACTGCTGAATATGCGATGCTGCCAAGGTCTACCGCAACGCGCACCGCGCGAGAAAGCGCAACCAAGCCATCCGGAAGAAGCTTGGAAATACAACGGTTGATTGGGAGAAGCATCAGGGCAGTCACTGACCTTAAGGCCCTCGGGGAGCGTTCATTCGTCGTTGACTGTGACGTTATCCAGGCCGATGGGGGGACTCGGACTGCATCGATCACGGGCGCATATGTGGCGCTCTACCAGGCGCTGCACAATCTTACCCGGCAGGGCATCTACCGCAAGGTCCCATTAATAACGTCTGTGGCAGCAACAAGCGCAGGCATCGTGGGCAGGGAGGTGTTCCTGGACCTCTGCTACGACGAAGACTGCCGCGCACAGGTCGATTTCAATGTGGTGATGACGCGTGCGGGTGAATTTGTCGAGGTCCAGGGGACTGCCGAGGGCAAGCCCTTCCTGAAGCAGCATATGGACCAACTGTTAACCCTGGCCGACAAAGGGATAAAAGAACTCTTCACTGCCCAGGACGCGGCTATCGCCACGTTATAGGCGCCTAGCTGGCGCGTGAAATGCGGGAGCCTGCTTAAAGCGCAGGCCGTATGTCGACAGCCAATAGGTACAGGGGGTGCCTCTGGCAGTCTTCTTCGGGCATTTCATTCAGACTTTTGACGCCTCAGAGTTGCCTTGCTACAATTCGGCGAACGGGACTTTCGCTCACAGGCCCAACATCGGCAGATTCAAGAGAATACGCTCAGGGAGGTAATCGGATGCCATTGGAGTACAAAAAAGAAGGCAAGATCGCCATCTTCACGCTTAACCGGCCGGATGCCCTCAACGTGGTTGATCCGAAGACCATATCCGAATATCATGAAGCTCTGTGCGACTTCCGCGATGATGACAACCTCTGGGTGGGGATAATAACCGGCGCGGGGCTGAAGGCTTTCTGTGCAGGCGCCGACATCAAGAACACTCTTCCCTGGATGAAGTCGATTTCGAATAAGCCCTGGCTGTCTCCTACCACTCTGATGCGCGGCTTCGAGCTATGGAAGCCAATGATTGCAGCGGTAAACGGAATCGCCTTCGGCGGTGGGCTTGAGATCGTTCTTGCTTGCGATATACGTATCGCCGCAGAAAATGCCTCTTTTGCGGTCCCCGAAGTCAAGCTGGGGATTATCCCTGGCTGGGGCGGCGCGGCGAGGCTTCCCCACATACTTCCAGGGGCAATCGCGGCAGAAATGTTGTTTACAGGCAGGCCGATTAACGCGGCGGAGGCACATCGCCTGGGCCTGGTGAACAAAGTTGTGCCACAGGCGGACCTCATGAACGCGGCGAAGGAAATGGCCGGAGCAATCTGTGACAACGGACCCCTCGCGGTAAGAGGGGCAAAGAGAGTGATGCTGGCCTCCATACATCACGGATTGGATGCGGGCCTGAAACTTGAGACCGAGGTCGAGGACCTGCTTCTACAGACCAATGATTTCGAGGAGGGGACTGCCGCCTTCCTGGGAAAACGCAAGGCCATTTTCACCGGAAAGTAATAGGCCGGTCCGGCTCTTCCGGAGAAGTGTGTTGGCGGGCACACGACTAGCAGATCGACTAGCAGATATGGATGATAGGTATTCCCGCCAGGTACTCTTCTCCGGCATCGGCGCCGATGGGCAGGCCAGCCTGGCCTCAGCTACCGCCCTGGTCGTCGGGTGCGGCGCATTAGGTACGGTAATCTCCACTATCCTGGTACGCGCCGGGGTGGGCACGGTGAAGATCGTCGACCGCGACTTCATCGAGTTCCATAACTTGCAGCGGCAGGTACTATTCGATGAGGAGGACGTACGTGCTCGACTACCCAAGGCCGTTGCGGCCCAGCGTCACCTTCAAAAGGTCAACTCAGCCATCAAGGTCGAGGGCATAGTCGCTGATGTCAACTACTCCAATGTTGAGGACTTCGTCCGCACGGCCGACGTGGTACTCGATGGCTTGGACAATCTCGAAGCCAGGCTGCTCATCAACGATTCCTGCCTGAAGCATAATGTTCCATGGGTCTACGGGGGCGCCATCGCATCCGATGGAGTCACCATGACCGTAGTCCCGGGAAAGACCGCCTGCTTCCGTTGTGCTTTTCCCAGTCCGGCCGCGCGTGGCATGGCGCTCACGTGTGATACCGCCGGAGTAATAGCCCCGGCCCCATTCGTCATCGGCTCGCTGCAGGCGACGCAGGCCTTGAAGATACTGGTCGGCTCCGGGGATGTCGGAGGCCGCATAACCGCAGTGGATGTGTGGGAAGGCTTCTTCCATAACATCAAAATCGACCGACGTCCGGACTGCCCGGCCTGCAATGGTAGGTGGGAGTTCCTGGAGTCACGGTTCGGCACCAGGTCGGCCTCATTGTGCGGCCAGAATGCAGTCCAGGTAATGGACCCGAGCCGGACAAGCTTCTCTCTGGAGCAGCTTGCCGGACAACTCAAGGCGTTGGGCGAAACCGACTACAACGGGTACATGCTTACTTTCCTGGCGGATGGTTACGAGATGGTCGTCTTTCCGGACGGGAGAGCTATCGTCAGGGGCACCAGCGACCAGACTATCGCACGAAGTCTGTATTCGAAGTACATTGGGTCATAGGGGCGGAGCGTTGGCATAGGCGTGAGCTTGTGCGGGGTTTACCTCAGACACAGGTCCGCCCCTCTTGAGAAGACAGTTTCACCTGCTTCTTCTGCAGGGTTGCCCGCCAGACCCGGGTGGTGTATATTGCCCTCTCGTGTCCCGCTACATGCTTTTCGCAGCCGTTGGGATAGTCCTGATCATATCCACTATGAGCGGGAGCAGTGTTGCAGTCGCCTTTCCCCAGATTGCATCTTCTTTCGATGCTTCCGTGGTCCTTGCGGGGTGGGTGCTCGGTGCAAACCAGCTGGCGACGGTGGCTGTGGTCCCTATCGCGGGGAAAATCTCCGATTCCTTTGGTAGAAGACGCACTTTTCTTCTCTTCATCGTCTTATTCACCGTGGGATCCGCGCTTTGCGCAATTGCGCCCAATATCTATCTCCTCATTCTGTTCAGGCTGGTCCAGGGTGCGGGCGCAGGCTGTTTTCTGCCGGCGTCAGCCGGTATTCTGGCTGAAACCTTTCCAGAGTCTAGGCAGCGGTCGGTGGGTCTGATTGCAACCATCGGGACCATGGGAAACATATTAGGCCCCAACGTAGGCGGTTGGCTGACCGATGCGTTTGGCTGGCAGTCAGTGTTCTGGTTCTGCGTGCCCGTGGCGATAGCCGGCCTGATTGCATGCAGCTTGCTCATGAAGAAAGACACAAAAGTGACAAAGGCACGAATCGACACGGCAGGAGCTGCGCTCTTCGCCGCATCAGTGTCCGCCGTGATGGTGGGCCTTACCCTGCTCGGCGGTAGCGCCTCCAGGGCAAACTGGGCGAGCGCAGCGGGTCTTGTTGCCCTGGGCATTGCAATGATGGTTGTATTCCTCCGCTTCGAAGCACGGGCAAAAGACCCCATTATCGAAATCGAGGCACTGCGGCGCAAGCCGTTCATGGCAGCCAATGCATACAACTTCATATACGGTATCACGCTCGGCGCCGCAACCTTCGTGCCACTTTATGTTGTTTCCGCTTACGGCATGTCCACCATCGAAAGCGGGCTGGTGACGACACCGAGGAACGTAATGGCCTTGATCTTGGCCACTGTCACCAGTTTCTTCCTGGTCCGTTGGGGATACCGCAAGCCCCTGATAGTTGCAACTCTGCTTGTGGCTGCAGGCTCTTTCGTTCTTGGCATCGAGTCGCATGGATTTGCGATGCTGGGTATCTTCGTTAGCGGAACTTTGATATTGGTCACCGTGCAGGCGATTATCGGGACAGGTGCAGGGATCTATGGACCTGCTTCAACCAATGCCTGCATTGAGCTTATGCCCGAAAAGGTGTCGACGCTTGTCGGGATCAGGCGAATGTTCTTGCAGACCGGTTCTGCATTCGGCATCACGATCACGTCGGCTGTACTGTCGCGCTTCAGCAACCCCGCCGACGGTTTTCCGTTGGTTTTCATCGGCACCGCAGTGATCACACTGCTCGGGCTTCCTCTGATAATGGCCATGCCGCGCGCGGCCACCGGTGTGCAGCAGAGAAAGCCAGCCAGGAGTATGCCAGCACGGGGCGGGGGCAGGTAGCTTTCATAGCTTGTTGTGCATTCGAGAATGGCCCGTGCGCCCAGCCCCGACATCCTGTGCTAAAATGGCCCCGGACAAAGAATGACTACACCACTGCGGCGCCAGTACCTTGAGGTAAAACGTAAGTTCCCTGATGTCATCGTCTTCTTCCGGCTGGGGGACTTCTACGAGACCTACGACGACGACGCCCGCATTACCGCCCAGGAACTGGAAATCACGCTGACGTCCCGGGAGATGGGAAAAGGACACCGCATCCCGATGTCCGGCATACCCTCCCATGCACTGGACAGCTACCTCGCACGCCTGATCAACAAAGGCCACAGGGTGGCCATCTGTGACCAATTGACCCAGCCAGACGGCACGCGGGCACTGGTGGAGCGCGATGTGGTACGAGTCGTCACTCCCGGGACTGTCGTTGAGCCGAACCTGCTGCACGGAGGGGTTAACAACTACCTCGCCTCCCTGATCTGGGAGGGCGCGAAGGCCGGCATCGCCTACGTTGACATAACCACAAGCGAGTTTGCCACAACCGAGTTGCCCCTGACCGGAGTCCAGGCTGAAATGGAGAGGCTCAAACCCGCCGAGGTCCTGGTCCAGAGCAGTGCGGACATTACTGGCATGCCACTTTCAGTCAACTGGACAAAGGTGAATGAGCTTTCCTTCGAACTCGAAGAAGCCGAGCAGGTGCTGAAACAGCATTTTGGCGTCACCACGCTTGACGGCTTTGGCTGCGAGGGGCTTCCGATGGCCGTTCGAGCGGCTGGTGCGGTAGTGCGTTATTTGGGCGATACTCAAAAAGCTAGCCTTCCGTTGGTCACACACCTGTCCACCTATTCCACGAGCGGATTTATGACGCTGGACCCGCAAACGAGACGCAATCTGGAGCTGTTTCAGACCAGTATGGGAGGGGACAAGGCCAGCTCCTTGCTTTCGGTACTGGATGCCTGCAAGACCTCAATGGGCAGCCGTCTACTCCGCCGCTGGCTGGGTCAACCTCTGCTTGATGTGGCCCGGTTGAACGGCAGGCTGGAAGTGGTCGAATGGTTCTTCAGAAACTCCATCGCCCGGCAGCAGGCCACCTCGTTATTGAAGGATGTCTCTGACCTGGAACGATTGGTGAACCGGGCAAGGGCAGTCGTCGCACTGCCCCGCGAACTGGGTGTCCTGCGTCGCAGCTTGGAAATCGTACCGCTGCTCAGGGAAGTTTTGCCCCAGGATGTGGATGCAGTCAAATCACTGGCGTCGAGCCTGAAGCCCTGCCAGGAAACAGTAGACCTGGTCCGGAGTTCCATCGCCGCCGACCCGCCGGCTTCCCTGTCTGAGGGCGGCGTGATACGGGAGGGCTTTTCTTCGGAACTGGACCAACTGCGACAGGCCGGGAAAAATGCCCGGCAATACCTCGCCAACCTCGAGCGCCAGGAGCGGGAGCGGACCGGCATAAAGTCGCTTAAGGTAGGGTATAACAGGGTCTTCGGCTACTACATAGAGGTGACACGGTCATACCTGGACAAGGTCCCCACCGATTACATACGAAAGCAGACGCTCACGGACGCCGAACGTTACCTGACCCCCGAACTCAAGGAATATGAATCGCTCATCCTCACGGCTCAGGAACGGACAGCCGAACTCGAGGCCAACCTGTACCGTCAGATATGCCAGCAGATAGCTGCCGGCGCCGAGAATGTGCTGTCGACCGCAAAAGCAGTCGCCGAACTCGATGTCTTTGCCGGCCTTGCCGAGGTTGCCCAGAGGAACAACTGGGTGCGGCCTGAATTGAACGGCGGCAACGCTTTGCGCGTCACTGGCGGCAGGCATCCTGTAGTCGAGCGCAGCCTGGGACCGGGCAGGTTTATTCCTAACGATACATATCTCAGCACTGACGACGCGCAGATAATCGTCCTCACCGGGCCGAACATGGCGGGAAAATCTACCTACCTGAGGCAGGTGGCGCTGGTTGTGCTGCTGGCACAGACAGGAAGCTTCGTTCCGGCGGATTCTGCGGCCATCGGTTTGGTTGACCGTATCTTCACGCGAATCGGCCTTCAGGACGACCTTGCTACCGGGCGGTCCACGTTCATGGTGGAAATGATCGAAACAGCCAGCATACTGAACAACGCCACGCCCCGGTCGCTGATAATCCTTGACGAAATCGGGCGGGGTACGAGCACTTACGATGGCCTGTCTATCGCGCGTGCGGTGGTGGAGCATATCCATAACCACCATGGACTCAGGTCGAGGACTATATTCGCCACCCACTATCATGAGATGGTTGCCATAGCGAATGTGCTCACGAGGGTAAAGAACTTCAACGTCGCAGTCACCGAGGAAAACGGCCAGGTCGTCTTCCTGCGTAAGATCGTGCCGGGTGGGGCTGACAGGAGCTACGGCATACATGTGGCCCAACTCGCCGGACTACCCCGCTCCGTGACCAGGCGGGCAACAGAGGTTATGGCGGACCTGGAAAAGGAAAACCGGGCGGGCGGGCCGGGAACCCATAGAAGGCATCCCAGCCGTCCCCCGGTGGAACAGTTGGCCCTGTTGTCGCACCGTCCAGAGTTGGTGGAAGAAGTCCTCAAACTGGATATCGAGTCCATGACCCCCATCGAGGCCATCAACAAGCTCTACGAATTGCAGAAGAAAGCCAGGGAGGGGGCGTGACCCAACCCCCAGGAATTGACACTCCCTCTCCTGTTAATCGATAATCACTGCGCTCGCAACGAACGGAAGGCAGGCCAGCCCCAGCCATATGGACGCACTTGCTAAGATACTGATTATTCTCGGAGTTTCCATTGTTGTCATCATGACGGGCCTCCTCGCACTGCTCATCGTTGTTAAGAAGCGGATGGCGAAAGTGGAGGCGACGAACTCGGGGTCCAAGCCTGCCCTAACTTCGAATACTTCTTCGCCAGCCAAACTCCTGGACATAGTGAAAGAGCGCTATGCCAGGGGTGAGATTACCCGCGAACAGTACGAGCAACTCAAGAAAGACCTCAGTTAAGTTCTACCGGCAGGGGGTCAGTTTCATGCCTGAGAAGACCAGATTCGTTTCCGTCCCGTCCGGTTCTGTGACCTCACCTAAAGGGTTCTTCGCCGGGGCCGTCCACGCCGGTATCAAGGACCAGAACGAAAAGCGGCTCGACCTGGGCGTTCTCTATTCAGATGTAGACTGCGCGGTGGCTGCTGTCTTTACTACCAACAAGCTGAAGTCAGCGCCTGTCCTGGTTACCAGGGAAAGAGTATCCGCCGGCCATGGACGGGTCGTGGTGGTGAACTCCGGATGCGCCAATGCCTGTACCGGCGAACAGGGGCTTGCCGATGCGAAAGAAATGACCCGTCTGATGTGGGCACATATGGGAGTTCCCGATCACAGCGCTTTCGTGGCGAGCACCGGTGTCATCGGCGTGCAAATGCCGATGGACAAGGTGCGCGACGGCCTGAGCCGGATGGCAGTGACCAGGGACGGCGGGCACGACCTGGCGCGCGCCATGATGACGACAGATACGTTTCCCAAGGAACTGGCGCTGGAGGTCAAGGGAACGGGACTCGACTACACCATAGCCGGAGTGGCCAAGGGCGCCGGAATGATACATCCCAATATGGCCACCATGCTCTGTTTTCTGACCACAGACGCCCGGGTCGAACCTGGATTCCTGCAGGCTTCTCTGAAACGGGCCTCGGATATCTCGTTTAACATGGTGACCATCGACGGCGATACCAGCCCCAGCGACACCTTGCTCTTGCTTGCCAACGGCGTGGCAGGTAACAAGACCATCAGCGCTGGAACAACCGAGGCCAGGGTGTTTCAGAGGGCGCTGGACCGGGTCTGCATCGAACTGGCCAGATGCATTGCCAGAGATGGTGAGGGGGCTCAGCGACTCATCGAAGTTACTGTCGAGGGGGCGCGGACCAGGAGTGACGCCCGCCTGGCTGCCAGGACTATTGTGGGGTCGTCGCTGGTGAAATCAGCCGTCTATGGCGCAGACCCCAATTGGGGGCGCGTTGTTGCCGCCCTGGGTCGAAGCGGTGCTGACATGGACGAGAACTGTGTTGACGTTTTCCTGGGCGATGTCAACGTGATGCGGGCCGGCGCACCCCAGACCTTTGATCTCGGGCGCGCCAGGAATGTTCTTCGAGGAAAAGATGTGCCCATCCACGTGAGGCTGAACCTCGGTAGAGGCTCTGCCACCGCCTGGGGCTGTGACCTCACGCCCGAGTATGTTACTATTAACAGCGCTTACACGACCTGATGCTGACTACTGAGAACGTCTTCGTCGTCAAGCTCGGCGGGAGCACGCTGGGCTCGCACGATACCACTCTGGAGGACCTCGTCACACTCCAGAAGCGGGGCATGTCTCCGTTGGTAGTGCACGGCGGCGGCAAGGTTGTTTCCGAGTGGCTGAAAAAACAAGGTATTGCTGCCGAATTCGTGCGGGGGCTAAGGGTTACCGATGGGGAGACGCTGAAGGTCGTGACAGCGGTCCTGGCCGGGCTGGTAAACAAGGAACTGGTGGCCGCAGTGCAGCGCCTGGGCGGCAAAGCTCTCGGCCTGTCTTGTGTTGACGGCGGGATCATCAATGCTGAGATCAAGGACCGTGACCTCGGATACGTTGGAGAGGTCGCGGGTGTAGACCCTGAGCTGCTGATACAGCTTCTGTCTGCCGGATATATGCCTTTTGTGGCTCCGGTAAGCCTGTTGAGGGATAGCCCGGACGGCACATTGCTGGCGAACATGAATGGCGATACCGTGGCAGGGGCGCTGGCCGAGGCACTTGGAGCGCGAAGACTGATATTTCTTACCGACGTGGACGGCATACGAGACGGCTCGAACAAAGTGATGGCCAGATTGACGGCCGCGCAGGCTAAGTCCTTGATGTCATCGGGCGCGGCTTCGGGCGGCATGTTGCCCAAATTAGAGTCATGCCTCAAGGCACTGTCGTCGGTCCCGGAAGTGCGCGTTATCGACGGCCGGTCGGCTCATGCCCTGCTCCGTGAGATGGAAGGCAAGGCGGGCGGGACGACCGTAGTAAGGTAAGTGTCGATCGCAGATCATGCAGGTGTGACTGGAAGGTCCTGAATGAACAAAGTAGCCAAAACAGATTGGAAACAGGTCGCCGAGAAATACTTTATGCCCACGTTCAAGCGTTGCCCGTTGACGCTGGTCAAGGGGCTTGGCGCCAGAGTATGGGATGACGAGGGGAAGGAGTACCTGGATTTCGTCGGTGGCTGGGCCGTGACCAGCCTGGGGCATTGCCACCCTGTAGTAGTTGATGCCCTGGTAAAACAGGCCCGGGAACTCATACAGGTATCCAACCAGTTTTACACGGTGCAGCAGTCGATGCTTGCCCGGCTTCTGGTGGAAAATAGCTGCTGCGACAGGGTCTTCTTCTGCAACAGCGGGGCCGAGGCAGACGAAGGTGCGGTTAAGCTGGCCCGGCGCTACGGCAAGCTGCATCTCAGCGGCGCATTCGAGGTGATAACCGCGTTCAACTCGTTTCACGGGCGCACGCTGGCCATGGTCGCCGCTACCGGTCAGCAGAAATTCCAGCAGCCGTACGTGCCTTTGCCCGACGGATTTGTGAATGTCCGGTTCAACGATATTTCGGCCATCAAGGCTGCCACTTCCATCAAGACCTGTGCTGTCATGCTTGAGCCGGTCCAGGGCGAAGGGGGCGTGAACATCCCCGATGATGACTATTTGAAGCAGGTGAGGGCGTGGTGTGATGAGAAAGGCATTCTGCTCATCCTTGATGAAGTTCAAACGGGTCTCGGGCGAATAGGCACTCTTTTCGGGTACCAGCAATACGGTGTCGAGCCCGATGTAATGACGCTGGCCAAGGGACTGGGAAGCGGGGTGCCGGTGGGAGCCATACTCTGCAAGGAGAAGGCTTCCGTCTTTCAGCCCGGCGACCACGGGTCCACTTTCGGCGGGAATCCCCTGATTTGTGCGGCTGCCTACGCCACGGTCAAGTACGTTTTGGACAACGACATCCCGGGACATGTGAAGAAGGTGGGCGATTATCTGATTTCCGGTTTGAACCAGATGAGGAGCAAGTTCAAGTCCATAACGGATATCCGTGGCAGGGGCTTGCTGGTTGCACTCGAGTTCAACCGGGATATTGTCGACGACTTGGTCATGGACTGCATCGGACGCGGCCTTTTACTGAACAAGGTCAAGCCGAACACGGTACGCTTCATTCCGCCGCTCATCATAACCGAGAAGGACGTGGACGCGGCGTTGAAAACGGTCAAAGAGTCACTTCAATACCTGGGAGGATAGAACCTGCAATGCCTGAGAAAGTCGTCCTGGCTTACAGCGGTGGACTGGATACCTCTGTTGCTATACCGTGGATAGCCGAAAAGTACAATATGAAAGTTATTGCGTTGACCATCGATATGGGCAATGCAAAGGACCTCGAAGCCGTTCGCAAGAAGGCCCTGAAGCTCGGCGCCATCAAGGCTATTACACTGGATGCCCGTGAAACCTTCGTCAAGGACTTCATCTTCCCGGCGCTGAAGGCGAATGCCATCTACGAGGGGCAATACCCTCTCGCTACCGCCCTGGGCCGGCCGTTGATTGCCAAACTGTGCGTCGACGTGGCCAGGCAAGAGGGTGCCAGAGCAATTGCTCATGGGTGCACGGGCAAGGGCAACGATCAGGTCAGGATCGACGTGAGTGTGTCCGCCCTGGCCCCCGAATTGGAGATAGTGGCTCCGGCCCGGGAGTGGGGCATGACCCGCGAGCAGACGATCGAATATGCATTGGAAAACAATATTCCCATACCCATTACCATTGGGCGGCCCTATTCCATCGATGAGAACTTGTGGGGGCGGAGCATCGAGTGCGGCGTTCTGGAAGACCCCTGGACCGAGCCGCCCGAGGATGCGTTTGCCTGGACCAGGTCCGTGACCGACGCTCCGAACAAGCCGACGTACGTGGAAATCGGCTTCGAACAGGGCATCCCTGTGATGCTCGATGATGCTCCAATCGAAGGCATGGCATTGGTCAGGAAGCTGACCGGGCTGGCCGGGGAAAATGGCGTGGGACGGGTGGACCACGTCGAAAACCGCCTGGTTGGAATAAAGTCCCGCGAAGTCTACGAAGCCCCGGCTGCGACGGTGCTGCTCAAGGCGCACCAGGCCCTGGAAGCCCTGACGCTTTCCAAGCCGCAGTTACGTTTCAAAGACAGGGTTTCCGCCGAATATGCCGACCTGATCTACAATGGCCTCTGGTTCACTTCATTGCACCAGGACCTGGCAGCCTTCGTGCAGAGTTCACAGCGGCATGTAACCGGCACGGTCCGGCTCAAGCTGTTCAAGGGGTCCTGTTCGGTAGTTGGCCGCAAGTCCCCGAAGTCACTCTACAGCTTCTCGCTGGCCACCTACGACAAGGGTGATGTCTTTGATCAGAGTCAATCGGTCGGCTTCATAAAGATCTTCGGCTTGCCCGTGAAGGTGCAGGCACAGATGCAGTTGCTCAAGGATCCGGGTGACCTTCCTGGTCTAAATGCACAGGCGAAACCGGCGCAGCCTGAGAAGGCCGCGACCAGGAAGAAGCCGGCGGCGAAGAAATAGGAACGAGCCGAGCAGTGTGCGTATGTGCGACGGAAGAAGGAGGACCTTCCTCAAAGCTTTTGAAAGCATGTCGTTGCGAGCCGAAGGACCGAAGCAATCCGTTCCCTGCCCGTGCCGCGGGACCTCACGTTAGGGTTGGGCCTGACAAAGGAATAACATTCCTGAGGGAAGACTCGGAAAATGTTGCGTGACAGATTCGATAAAGAACCCTCTCGGCTTGCAGCCGAATACAGCCAGTCCATATCCTATGACCGGCGGCTGTGCCGCCACGACATCGCCGGGAGTATCGCGCATTCCAAGATGCTCTCGCGTGTCGGCATTATCTCAGACAAGGATTGCGAGTTCATCGTCATGGGCCTGGTTTCTATACGGGAAGAGATCGAACGTGGTGATTTCAAGTTCCGTCCCGAACTCGAAGATATCCATATGAACATCGAGTCCCGCCTCGCCGAAAAGATCGGCGATGTCGCGGGTAAGCTTCATACCGCCAGGTCGCGTAACGACCAGGTGGCCACCGATCTGCGTCTGTACGTCAGAGAGGCCGTTTCTGCCACTATCAGGGGGTTGCGCAGTCTGCAGAGGGCGTTTGTCGCGCTGGCCCAGGCCAATAAGGACGTTGCCCTGCCCGGATATACCCACATGCAGCGCGCCCAGCCCGTGTTGTTGGCGCACCATCTGCTGGCCTATTTCGAAATGCTGCAGCGAGACGTTGAGCGTTTCCGTGACTGCCTGAAACGTACAGACGTTCTGCCTCTGGGAAGCGGAGCGCTCGCTGGAGTGCCATACAAACTGGACAGGGAATTCGTTGCCAAAGAGCTTGGGTTCAGCCGCATCAGCTCCAACAGCATGGATGCCGTATCCGACCGCGATTTCGTGGTCGAATACGAGTCGGCAGCCGCAATGTCCATGATGCACCTTTCCAGACTTTCCGAAGAAATGGTGTTATGGTCGTCGACTGAGTTTGGCTTCATTGAGATGGACGACGCCTACGCCACCGGCAGCAGTATGATGCCGCAAAAGAAGAACCCGGATGTGGCCGAGCTGGCCAGAGGCAAGACCGGGCGTGTCTACGGTCACCTCATGGGAATACTGACTACGTTGAAGGGTCTTCCCCTGACATATAACAGGGACCTTCAGGAGGACAAAGAAGGCCTTTTTGACAGCGTGGACACGCTGACGGCGACCCTTGGGGTCGTTGCCGGGATGGTCTCTTCACTCAAGGTCAATCGGTCGAGATGCCTGACCGCGGTAGAGGAAGGATACCTGCTGGCTACTGACGTGGCCGACTATCTGGTAAGGAAAGGGTTGCCTTTCCGCGAAGCCCACGGCGCAGTAGGGCGCCTGGTTCATCATGCGGTTGAACATGGCAAGCCATTGTTCGGTCTATCGCTGGCCGAATTCAGGCAATTCTCGCACAAGTTTGACCAGGACGTTTTTGCCATAAGCGTTGCCTCCTCAGTGGAAGCGAGGGACTTGCCCGGCGGTACCGCTCCCAGGCAGGTTGAGGCTGCGTTGCAGAGAGCACAGGAAGCATTGCGAGGTGAGGAATGACTGCCCCACGAATCAAGCTTGCACCCTCGGTACTGTCTGCTGATTTTGGCAGGCTCGGCGAGCAAGTGGCCGAAGCTACAGCCGCCGGCGCGGACTACATACACGTGGACGTCATGGACGGCCATTTTGTGCCTAACATTACGATCGGAGCGCCGGTCGTTGCCGCCTTACGCCGCCACACCAGGTTGCCTCTTGACGTCCACCTGATGATCGAAAGGCCGGAGCTTCATATTAAACAGTTTGCCGATGCCGGCGCCGACATACTCACGGTGCACGCGGAGGCCTGCGTCGACCTGCACCGGGTGGCCCGGATAATACGCGACCACAAGGTAAAAGTCGGTGTATCCCTTAACCCGGCTACCTCCGTCCAGAGTATTGAGGAAGTACTGGGGTTCGTTGAACTGGTGCTGGTGATGACGGTGAGCCCGGGCGCAGGGGGACAGCCGTTCATCGAGGGGATGTTGCCCAAGATATCCCAACTTCGCAGGATACTCGACGAGCGTTTCCCTGCGGTGGAATTGGAGGTGGATGGGGGAATCAACGCAACGAATGCGTGCCGCGTGGTTCAGGCCGGTGGCCGGGTGCTGGTTGCCGGTTCAGCCGTGTTCAACAATAAAGAAGAGGTAGGGGAGGCCATCGGGCGGATAAGAACCAGCCTGCGCCCTTAGTCCATCTTCTTGGGTATCCACCCAGACCGTTTTGCCCAGGCCCATGCCAGGACGGTAGAAACCACGGTGGAAGCAATAAGTACCGTGATGTACCAGCCCCGGTCGTCTGCTTCCATGGCGAAGGCAGAGTTCCCGAAAATCGTGGCCAGCGTATTAGGCACCAGGACCGCTGTGCCGATAATGGTCAGGTAAGTCATGACCAGCGCCAGCCGGTTGTTCAGGGACTGGAGTTGATTGTTGTAGATGCTCTGCAGTACCTCCAATCCCGATGCCAGGACATCTGACATGTGCTCTGCCAGGCCGATCTGAGTGTTCACCTCACCACCCAAAACACCAATCCGTTCCAGCAACACCGAATCGTCGGTGATTAGTTCGGCATCGCCGTAGCGCAGGGCATGCACCACATTCACAGTGTCCCAGAGGGCGTCAAGATAGACGAGCAGTGCGTGCTTCATGCCATAGATCTGCGAACCAAGCTTCTCCCGCATGGCAGAGGGGTCGATGAGGAACTCATTCAGTTCGTCGCCTCGCTCTTCTATCTCTCTGAGGTGCTCAAAATTGCGTTCGTTGTTTTCATCGACTATTCGGGTGAGGAGCATGGTCAACTTGTCCTGCGGAGAAGCGCCCACAGGTATCTTGCGCAGAACCGTGTCTGAGTAACGCCGCAACCGGTTAAACCGGCGATCGACGTTCAAGGGGTGGATGGTGAAGATGAAATTCTTCTTCATCAATATCAGCAGGGGATATACCATCACATCGAGAAAGCGCACCTGCACCGAAGGCAGCCGGAGGCCCATCTCAGTATCGAAGTCCTGGTAGGTTGTCCTGGAGTCGCCTGTCAACGAAGTGACCAATTGGTCCGTGAAGCCGAGTTGCGCAGCGGCAATGGCTGCCTCTTTGTCGAAATCGTCGGTGCGGAAATCCACCCAGGCGACCGATGAGCTTTTCAGGATTTCGAGGAAACCTTTCGGAGACTCGGCGTCCTGTTTGATCGTGGCTCCCGAACCCGACGCCGCCACGCAGAACCAGCGCTTGGGAAATGGGTCCGGCTCACCGTTGGTGGTGCCCCTGGAAAACGCGGGAACCGGTTCGGATATGCTCATTGGAGACGCCTCTCACCCTCAACACGCGCAGACTTCGCCCCGCGCGGGAATGGATGTTACGCGCATCGCGCAGCGGTGTCAACTCTTCTTATGGGGCGCTCCGTCCGGCTTCAACCCCTTGCCCGCCTGCGGTGTCGCTCGATTTCGCGTATGGTGTGCTCGTCCGTTCCGAAGTGGTGGGCGATCTCGTGCCGCAGAGTGTCAACAACCGCTTTTCGGAGTTCATGCTCGGTGCCGCATTGCGCCTCGATAGGTTTTCGGAACAGGGTAATGGTGTCAGGCAAAGCCAGGTTGTAGTGGTCTCCGCGCTCGATTTGAGGAATGCCCTGGTACAGGCCGAGCAGTTCATGGGGGTCTCGCATGCCCATGCTCCCCAGTTGGTCGGCGTCCGGCCACTCCTGGATAATTATGGAGACGTTGTCCAGCGCCTCCCGAAATTCGGCCGGCAATTGCAGTATAGCCTGGTCCACGATTTGTTCGAAGGTCTTCTCATCCATAGTGCAATGATATTAGCACAAACTGTCGCCGTGCTATTAGCGCACTTTACGGCTGGTCCATTCAACACCATTGCGCATCCTCCATTGCCATGTGATAATGCAATTAGGCCGCATTTCTATGCGGCGAATAATGTGAGGAGGAGAACTTTGAGTTCAACCGACAGTAACATTCAGGCGGCCTTCGCGGGTGAAAGCCAGGCCAACCGGAAATACTTGTTTTCCGCTCAAAAGGCAGATGAAGAAGGCCAGAAGCAGGTTGCCCGTCTCTTCCGGGCCGCTGCTGACGCCGAAACCGTGCACGCCAGAAACCATTTCCGGGTTAACGGAGGAGTGAAGGAGACCAGGGACAACCTGCGTGCGGCCATCGGCGGGGAACATTACGAGTTCACCAAGATGTACCCAGACTTCATCAAGCAGGCGGAATCCGATAAGAACGGCCCCGCAAAGGACAGTTTCGACCTCGCCAACAAAGTTGAAAAAGTCCACCACAGGCTTTTCGAAAGCGCCCTGCAGGCGGTCGAAAGCGGTGCAGAAACCCCTGAAAAACCGATATTCGTCTGCCAGGTCTGCGGAAACACAGTTGAAGGCGCCGCGCCAGACAGATGTCCCATTTGCGGATCGCCCAAAAAGATGTTCAAACAGATCGAATAGGAAACGTTTTGGGTGTCATTCTGTCAGGAGAATAGAAGAACGCCGCAGTTCGGCCATCGGGAAGGTCTTTGTCCGGGTGGCAACAGGGATGGTTCTACTCGGTTGACACGCGCCTTCTCAAAGCCAGGATCGTGGCGGTCAGCAACACCACTGCCGATGGGAAATACAGGATGCCTATGCTGGCCGCGGCCAGCACGCAGAAAAGGAAAAGGGTCAGCGCAGGCAACAGGGCAAGGAATCTGCCGCCGGCATGGTGCGGGTCTGCCCTGCTGACTGCGAGAAACCCGGCTGACGAAATGACCACTGGTACGAGCAACACTAACATTACCCGGTAGCCATTCACCGCGATCAGCGAAGCCCTGGTCTGCACGGGCTCATCCTGCCCCGAACTGATGGAAACTCCAGAATAGGAATATGGCCAGAAGACCAGGAACAGCGTGGCTGCCAGCGCCAGGACGGCAGCCGTGGCAGCCAGGACCGCCGGTGCCCTGGGCCTTGTTGGTCGGTCTTTCTGCATCTCCAAATCGAAAATCCTCTCTTCCCGGGAGAGTGTCAGGGTGAAGGCTTCTCAGAATAAACGGTGGCGCTCCATATCTTCCCCTTCATCTCCGAGGACGCGCTCGCGACTATCTGGCGCAGTTCCTCATTGGGTATCTGTCCGCAGCAGGACATGACTGACTTCACCTCCGATACCTCGCTATCTGCCAATGCTGCCATCTGCGTCTCATCATAGACAATGCGCGACACAACCTCCACGCTGGTCATGCCGGCTTTCTTCAGTCCAGCCAGGTATTCTTCTTCGCTGATTGCCCCGCCAATGCAGGAATCGTACAGGGCCTGAATTCCCCTCACCCATTCAGGAAGGTCCTTGACCATGATGTCAGATATCAGCATGTGCCCGCCGGGCTTCAGGACGCGGAATATCTCTGAGAAGACCTTCGGTTTCTGCGGCGAAAGGTTGATCACGCAGTTGGAGATAACCCAGTCCACTGTCCCGGACTCAACCGGCATCTCCTCGATGATGCCCTTTCTCACCTCTGCGTTCTTGAGACCTGCCCTGGCGAAATTCTCTCTGGCCCGGTCGATCATCTCAGGAGTCATGTCGATGCCGATGACTCTGCCTGAGGGGCCTACTTTCTCAGCGGCCAGGAGGAGGTCCAGGCCCGCGCCCGACCCCAGGTCCAGCACCGTTTCTCCTTCCTTGATCTGGCTCAGCGCTACAGGATTGCCGCAGCCGAACGAACTGACGACAGCGTCCTCGGGCAGCCTCGACATCTCGGCCTCTTCATACCCGGCAAACTTGGAGACCGCTCCCCTGGCTTTCTGGTTGGACCGGCAGCCGCATGACCCTTGCCCTGCGCCAGCGCTGGTCACAGCCCGGGCATAGGCCTTCCGGACATTTTCACGGATTGCTTCTTCATGTGTCGTTTTCATTGCTTTGAATCCTCCTCTTTCGGGTTTCCGATTTCCTTGTGGGTAAGCAACAGCTTTGGTCTCTGCAGCAGTATTCTATGGCATCGGCCAGCACCCGCAGGTCCCTGACGATGTTGTCGCAGGCGACCCAGTAGTACACTTCCTGCCCCGATTTTTCGTTGAGCACGAGCCCGGAATCCAGCATTACCTTGAGATGATGGGAGATGGCGGGGCGCGACATCGTGAAGTGCCCGGAAATGGCGCGGACGCTCATGCGCCCTTCGCTGCCCAGCAGCCAGAGTATTCGGATTCGGTTCTGGTCGGCAAGGCCGTCAAGCAGACGGGCCGACTGCCTGAAAGCCTTCGGGACTGGAAAATCAGCCATTTCTTGTTAAACCGGTAAACGCGATTAAACGTATTATCCCAATTTAGGGGCCGGTTTGTCAAGAGGGCGACTGGATGATTTTGGACTGAGATGCACAATCCACTGGCAGCAACGCCCCGCACCTGTTTGAGCCTTCGATGCTCTCCGGTGTAAAGTTGAGGTATGTCTCAGGAACAGTCCACTTTTCGCGGGTTGAAGAAAAAGCCACGGTATTCCAAGCGGGCCAGGTTCTGGCTTTCCTTCGTCGCGACCGCTGCCCAGGTAGCGGTGGTGATTGCCGTCGGATTCTGGGTGCTGCCAGGGTTCGATATACATTTGCCCTGGGCGGCCATAGCGGGCATCTGTGTTCTGATGGTCGCGTGGGACGTATTCACCTATGTCATGGGCAACCGTGCCCTGGACTGCGATGTCGTCCGCGACCTCGAAACAATGGTTGGCCAGACTGGCACGGCCGTCACTGAACTGAAGCCGGATGGCCATGTGCGCCTCCGGGGGGAACTGTGGGCGGCGCGCTCAACGGATGGTCTAATCGCCCGCGGCACCCCGGTGGAAGTGGTGACTCAGGAAGGGCTGAAGCTGGAAGTCAGGCTGAGGCCTAAATGAAGACGTGCCCGCAACTGGAGCATTTCTGGTAGCCGGTAGCGGACGCCCCATCCCTCACAGGCGCGAAATCTTCACTCTGGCATCGCGGGCAGCGGCGGCCCCAGACCTTCCCATGCGGTTCAACTTCGTGCGGCGCGAGCCTGGACCACCGCGAAAGAAAGCCGATGAGGCCTATCAGCACAGGCAGAATCACCAGGACCAAACCGACGATCATGTAGGTGCTCATGTAAGTCCCCCCTGGCATAGTTCAATCTCTGCAAATGGGTCCGTCCCCGACGCAATAGGGGGATGGAGAATTTTCCTCACGGCTCCGTCCTGAACCTCACGGCGCCTATAATAGCAAATGCCACACCGAAGCCGATCAGCGCCAGCATTTCCGGCAGAACATCCCGGAACCCGGCGCCAAAGACCATCAGTTTGTTGAACCCGATTGTTGCCCAGGCATGCGGGGTGAAACGGGCGATGAACTGCATCCATGCCGGAGTGATGAACAGCGGCCACCAGCACCCTCCCAAAGGCGCCAGGGCGATAGATAAAGTTGTCCCTATCGTGGCAGCGCTGCGGCGCGTCTGGACGAACGAGGCCAGCATGATCCCAAAAGCGGAGGCCATGAGCACGGTCAACAGAGAAATGACCGCTACCGCCGCCGGAGACACACCTATATCTATGCCAAAGAATATTAGCCCCACCGCCCACAGGATGGTCACCTGTCCAAGCCCCCTTAGGAAGGCACAGAGGAACTTTCCGGCCAGCATCGATGAGCGGCGTGCGCCTGTGACTTTCAGCCGTTCCAGCGTCTGTGTCTCACGTTCGGCAACGATGCTCTCTGCGCTCATTGCGGACACGAAGAACACGAACATCACCAGGTATCCGGGCATTATCCAGTTTGCCGACGGCGGGTTCTTGGTCGGTCCTCTCTTCTCTATGTCTATCGTAACCTGGGCGCTGCGCCCGGTTACCGGCTGGCCCGAGGCAAACCTCCCTATCACTTCCTGGATTTTGGCCATGTTCTGCATGGAAGGCGACGTGAGCTGCTGCTTCTCCAGGAGCGATACAGCCGACCTGATGGATACCTGGGTTGAGTTGACCTGTCCCGCAATGCTCCTTGCCAGTCCTTCCAGCGCCGCCTTTGTGGCGGTCGACTCCGCGTTGGCCACGATGGTTAGAGTTGTCCCGCTGCCGGTCATCACTGCTTCGGTGAAGTCAGCGGGGAAGGCGAGGAAACCGTTTATCTTCTTTTCTTTTACCTCGGCCAGTGCCTGCTCGTAGTCTTTTTCAACGATCCCGGTGTTTGGGCCTGACGAACGGGCCAGCCCCGGTATCACCTGGCGGCTGAGCCCCTGGGGGCCTTCCCGGGTTGCTACGTAGAGTTCCAGGGCGTATTCTCTTGTACCGGAGTCGGAGGTGGGGAACAGCATGGAAAACAGCAATATGAACAATACGGGGAAGAGAACGGCAAAGACCAGGGCGAACCGGTCCTTCACGAAAATGCGGAGGTCTTTAGACGCTATCAGCCATGTTTGTCTCAGGAAAGTCATCTTCCTCCGGGGACTGCCTTGAAAATAACACGGGCAAGCACCAGCGCGAACACGCCCACGCCCGCGATCACGGCCAACTGAAAGGTAACGTCACCCAGAGTGCCCGTCCCGTTGACCAGCGTCTTCAGTGCGCTGTTTGCATAATGGTTCACAGTCCCTAACCCGATGGTATGCAGAAAGCCTTTATCCACCTCGAAGAATGTCCCGCCGAGCATGGACATGACCAGCGTGAATACCACGCCTGTCCAGTTCGCCTGGTCCCTCGTCTTTGCCAGCGATGCGATGACCAGGCCGATGGCCGAGATTGTGGCGGCGAATAAGAAGGCGACAACCAGGACACCAAGGAAGCTGCCCAGGGTAAAGACCCGGAAGACAACCGCTGCCAGGCCGAGGAGGAGGAACATCTGCACCACCCCTTTGGCTGCTCCAGAAAGGAACTTTCCGGCAAATAGCTGGTTCGGGCCGAGCTGGGTGGTAAGCAGGCGTTCCAGCGTTCCCTTCTGTCTTTCCTCGACCAGCGCCTGGGCACGGATGGAGACTGCAAACAGGGCGAACATAGTGACGATGCCCGGCAAGAACTGCCGCAGCGGGTCGGGCTTGACCCCGAAATCCTGGTTGGCCACCTCTATTGTCGGGGCCCGCTGCTCTCTCGCCAGGTACTTGTCAACGGTGGTGTTAATGTCTGAAGCGCTGATGCCCGTGCCGGCAAGTACTGCCTGCACCTGAACATGGACCTGGGCCTGCGATGCCATTTCATCCACTGCGCCACGTATGATGCTGGCCATTATCTGGCCTTCGTTCCCGCCGGAGCCGCGCTGCTTGAACGTGAGGGTGGCAGTCTGTCCGCTGGTCAGCTTTGCGGAGAAGTCGGGTGGTATGTACGTGGCCAGGATGATAGCGGCCCGCGACAGCTTGGAGTCTGCTTCGTCAGCAGTGAGCAAACGTACCTCGATCCCCGGTATGTCGCGTAATAGCCGGACCAGTTTTTGCGCATGGGGCCCGCCGTCCTGGTCGACGATGTTGGCCACGCCGTTGAACCGCGACTCCTGCCCGAATGCGCCGACCATCACAGCCAGCAAGGCGATAGGCAGAAGAAGGCTGAACGCAAGGTCGCCCTTGTCCTTCAGAAAGGAGCGTACTTCAAGGAAGGCAAGATGGACGGCTCGCATATTCCCCTTATGAGGCCCAGCCTCAGTCCCTCAGACTGCGCCCGGTCAGTTTGAGGAATACATCTTCAAGCGTGACCTTTTCTGCCGGGCCAAGCCTCTTCTTCAGCTCTACCGGCGTGTCGAGGGCAACTATCTTGCCGCCGTCCATGATCGCTACCCGGTCGCACAAACGGTCGGCTTCCTCCATGTAGTGGGTCGTATAGAGTATGGTCTTGCCCTCTTTCTTGAGTCCGAACAGAGTTTCATAAATATGGTTGCGCGATTGAGGATCGATGCCCACGGTTGGCTCGTCAAGAAAAAGCAGTTGGGGATTCCCCATCAAAGCAATTCCCAGGTTTAGACGCCTCTTCATGCCGCCGGAGAACTTTTCCACGCGGCCCTTACAATGGTCGACGAGTCCGATGGTCTCGAGGATGGACATGGCTTGCTTGTTTGCTGCTTTGCCATCGAGTCCCACCATCTTTCCGAAGAAGACCAGGTTGTCCAGGGCCGAGAACTCGGGGTACAGGGCCAGGTCCTGCGGGCACACCCCGATGAGCGCCCGTACCGCGCAGGAGGCGTCCCTTATAGAATATCCCCCCAGGGTGACATCGCCGGAGTCGGGTTTGAGTACGGTGGCCAGGATGCGGATGGTAGTGGTCTTTCCTGCGCCGTTGGGGCCGAGAAGACCGAATACTTCGCCCTTGTGGATGGTGAGCGAGAGCCCGTCTACGGCCTTCTGGCCGTTGAAGCTTTTGCGGAGTCCCTGTGCGACGAGAAATTCTTCGGGCATGCCCCAGTCCTTTCTCTGCAATCGGGCGCGCCAGCCCGGGAGTAGGTGTCCGGGTGAGATTATACTATGGTGATTCTGGATGTGGCAACGACTCGAAAGGTATTGTTCTTGACCCAAACCTCTCACCGTGGTTTACTTAGATAGAATTTCCAGAAGTAGGAAAAACGGAGGGAAACTTATGAGCAAGACCAAAACGGGGCACAAAGTTGTCAGGACTCTTGCCAAAGGGCAGGTAACCATTCCCAGCGAGTTCCGTGACGCACTGGGAATCGATGCCGAGACACTGCTCAGTGTTTCTTTGGTTGGCGATCACCTGGAGTTGATCCCGCTTCGGCAGGAACAGGCTGCGTTGCGGAGGTACACTGACCAGGACATAGCTCGCTTTCTGGAGGAAGACAGGCTCGACATCGAGACTGCAAATCGTGTTCAAGACGTACTCAGGCGCGGGAGACCTTAGTGGCGCCGCTACGCACCCTGGTATTCTTCGATGCCAGTGTATTGGTTGCGGCCTCGAAATCGCCTTCTGGTGGCTCGTCTTTGGCTATCACAATCTGCACTGGGCAGCGGTTCCGTGCCGCCGTGAGTGCGCGGGTCGTCCTGGAGTCGAGGATGAACATTGCGGAGAAGTTTGGGGAAGATGAGTTACTCCGGTTTTATCTGCTGATGGCGCAGATGGACCCGGAGGAGGTTGCGCCTTCCGCAGCAGGAAGGTTGGCTGATTGCGCCTCTCTTGTGGGAGAAAGCGACGCCCACGTTCTGGCCTGTGCGCTGGAATGCAGCGCCGGCTGTATTCTCAGCCTGGACCGCCGCCACCTGGTCACTCCTGCTGTCAGTTCCTCTGGTCTTCCGTTGAAGGTTGTGACGCCCGGGGATTTTCTCAGAGAAATCGTTTCTCGCTGAATCCCACTTCTTTTCTTGAGCAGGCGTGTAGAGTGCCACCGCAATCCTGCTGTGTTTGCTTTTCCGCTTACCTCTGCGGCTCGATGATAACCTTGATCGATTCCCCCGCCTCGGCAACCAGCCTGAAACCGGTGCCGATCTCGGCCATCGGTAGCCGGTGGGTTATCATTTTGGCCGCATCCACCCGGCGGGCATGGATGAGGTCGAGGGCTGCCGAATAGTCCGCGGGGCTGCCTGCGTAAGAGGTAGTCAGCGTTACGTCGTTGCGCCAGAAGAAGTCGTTAATCGAGAGCGGCACGACTTCTCCAGGTCCTGTGGGGGCGAACAGAAGGACGGCGCCGCCTCGTTCCACCGATTTCAGCGCCTGGCCCACGGCGGGCAGTGCCCCTGCGCAGACGATGACAAAGTCAGCCAGCCTGCCCCCGTTCAGTTGGCTCACGGCCGCTGGAACGTCCTCCCTGGCATTGATCGCCAGATCGGCGCCGAAGCGTTTGGCCATTTCCAGGCGGTATGATGAAATATCGGTTGCGGCGATCATGCCTGCACCGAGAGCCCTGGCCACGTGAATGTGCAGAAGGCCGGCGATGCCGCTGCCGATGACCAGCACGCTTGCGCCGGGCCTGAGTCCGGCCTGGCGTTGCGCCCTCAGCACGCAGGCCAGTGGTTCGACAAAGGTCGCCTCCTCGAAAGACACGTCGTCAGGCAACGGGAATATGCCGCGGTCCACGTTGATCGCGGGCAGCCGGACGAATTCGGCGAACCCCCCGGGGTCGAAGTTGGTGCTGCGAAGCGTGTTGCAGGCGGTGTGATGCCCGTTCAGGCAGTAATAGCACGTGTTGCACGGCACATGGTGGGCCACCGCTATGCGCTGGCCTGCCCGGTACTTTTTAACTTCTCTGCCCGCGTCCACGATAGTTCCGGCAACCTCGTGGCCCAGCACCAGGGGCACCCGGTCTTTGCGGTACCATTCCATGACATCAGACCCGCAGATGCCTGATGCTTCTATTCGCATCAGTACCTCTTCCGGTCCTATCTTCGGGACAGGCGCCTCCTGCACACGGACGTCGCGGTTGGAATAATAAAGAGCTACTCGCATCGAAATCCTGAATCCTATTCTATTTGACACCGGAACTTGGTCCCACAACGAACGGACGCCGCACAGATGTCATCGGTACCGCGAAGAATACTACCCTCCGCAGCGGGCAATCCCTGAAGTCCAGCCCCTTCTACCTTAGTCCTTTCCACCAGAGAGTGAGCCGGCCCCTACTTCCCCGCCTTCTTCTTGCGTGGAGCAATCTTCCCTCCGGAAGCTTTGAAAACCTCCAGCGCCTCCTGGGGGGTCAGCCTGTCATGCACCAGTCCGCAGATGGCCTTCATCATTGCCACCGGGCTCGCATTCTGCCATATGTTGCGTCCCAGGTTAACCCCGATCGCCCCCTTCTGAAGGCCGTCGTGGACGAACTCCAGTGCCTCCAGTTCGGTGTCCACCTGCGGTCCTCCGGCCATGACCACCGGCACGGGACAGCCGCAGACAACCTTATCGAAGCCGTCGGGGCACCAGTATGTCTTCACCAGCCGGGCGCCCAGTTCCGCGGCGATGCGGCTGGCCAGGGCCAGGTAGCGCGCATCGCGCTTGCCCAGCTCCTTACCCACGGCTGTGACGGCCATGACCGGAATGCCGTAGCGTTCCCCTTCGTCCACGAGCCTGCCCAGGTTGAGCAGGGACTCCCTCTCGTAGTCGCTGCCCACGAAGACGGAGATGCCGACGGCTGACGCGTTCAGCCGTATCGCCTCTTCCATGCAGGTGGAGATGCCTTCATTGGCCAGGTCTTTCCCCACCACGCTGGTGCCGCCGGAGACGCGGAGTATTATCGGCTTAGTGTTTTTGGGGTCGATGCAGGAGCGCAGCGTGCCACGTGTGATGAACACGGCGTCAGCGTAGGGCATCAGGGGTTCGATCGTCTCGCCCGGCTTCTCCAGGCAATGCGTTGGTCCCTGGAAGTAGCCGTGGTCTATCGGCATGAAGACGCACCGGCCGTCCTTTTGAATCAGTTGCGCCATCCGGTTAGCCATGCCCCATTCCATATGCTTGGTCCTCTTTCAACAGTGATTGCAGCGCGTAGTCTAGTTAGAAATGGACAGGTAGTCAAACGACAGATGTACTCGGCCGGTTGACACTGTACAATCTCCTCATTTCGGTCTGTGTCCACACCTCTCCACCAATCGTTCACAAGGTGTCGCCCGAATGTTCACTGCAGTTTACTAGCTGTTCGCTGACTGTTCCTTCATGCTCAAGTCGATCCGTTGTTCTTCACCATCGCTCACGCTATAATGACCCAAGAGGGTGACCGCAATTCTAGGCGGGCCGCGGTCACTGCCGTCAACGTTCTGGAATCGAACGGGGCACAAACAAATGATAAGAGAATATGTAGAAGCCGCACTGAGCAGAGCCACATACGAAATAATCAAGGACGATGAACCTTACTACGGCGAGGTACCGAAGCTGCGAGGCGTCTGGGCCACTGGTAGAACGCTCGAGGAATGCCGTCGGAACCTGGCAGAAGTCATAGACGGTTGGTTGGTGGTAAGACTCAGAAGGGGTCTGCCTATCCCTCCAATTGACGGGCACAAGGTCCAGGAGTTGGAGAGGATCAAGGTCAGTGGCTGAACTCACGCCGATTTCGTGGGCCGACCTGGTCAAGCGGCTACGCGAAATTGGGTTCGATGGCCCGTTCCGCGGCAGCAAGCACCCGTACATGATTAGGGGAGACTTGGTGCTTACGGTCCCTAATCCGCACCGAGGCGGTATTGGCATTGCTCTTCTGTCACGCATTTTGAAGCAGGCCCGGATTTCCAGGCGAGAATGGCTGAAGTGAAGAAGCTTTAAGCGCTGTTCTGATCCGGTCGACTAACGTAAACCGATGGCGAACTCTAGCCGAAAAGTTCTGTTTTCAGTAACCCCTCTCCGCTTTCCGTTACCGAAGTGTTCCATTCTTGTGCTCCGTCCGTCGCCCGCACGTTTCCTTGACGGAACATGCCAATCCAGTCATACTGTGGTATGACCGATATGGAGGGACTCCGATGATCAAATCCGCGAAGATCGCGATAAGTCTACCCGCAGACTTGTTGGCGGCAATCGAGAGGGAACGAAAGGCTAAGGGTGAGAGCCGCAGTGAATTCCTCCGGCGGGCAGCCTCGGCAGCCTTACTGCAGGAAGAAGAGCGCAACGCCGTGGCAAGCTACGTTCGTGGCTACCGGAAAACTCCGGAGACCGCGGATGAAATCGAGAGCGCTCATCGTGCCGGATCGGCGATTCTGGCCACAGAGCCCTGGGAATGAAGCGGGGAGAAATCTGGTGGGCTGATCTGGAGCCGCCGGCGGGAAGACGTCCCGTTCTTCTGCTGTCCCGCGACGAAGCCTACACTGTCCGATCGCTGGTCGTCGTGGCTCCCGTAACGACGCGCATCCGTGGCATTCCTTCTGAGGTGCCTCTCGGGCCTGAGAACGGTTTGGCCAAGCCTTGCGTGGCCGATCTGGACGTGATCACCACGATATCCAGGGCATCCCTGACAGATCGGGTAACAAACCTGAACTCCAAGAAACTGAAGGAGGTCGAGGATGCAATCCATTTTTCTCTGGGCATGAAGTAAGGTCAAGACAATTCCATCGGCCTTACTGATAACAGACGGAGTTGGTTCAACGGATAGAAGGCATACTCAGGGAAGAGGGAATTGGAAAAGCGACTCCTCATTCTCAAACTGCGGCTTCCGCGGAAACCGGGTGTTCCTAGTCTAGTGCAGGGTTTTCAACCTGTGCACTTGACGGTAGTAATAGAGGTTCGCTCCCCAGAAAAGGACTGGGTGGTGGTGTCTGGCTCCAAGCCTTCTCCAGATCGAGGGCAGGCTGTAGAACTCACGCCAGGCCCACGCACGGCCATCCTGCAGCATGTCCCTTGACAGGGACTTTGGCTCAAACATAAGGTCGTGTCCATACTGCGACCAGTCCTTGTTGCGTATTCGCCCTTCCTTATCGAGGGATTCAAAAATCGCAGTCCCCGGGTACGGTGTAAGTATGTCGAACTGGGCGCTTTCAAGGCGGGCTTTCTGAGCGAATTGCACGGTGCGCTTGAAACTGCCGGCATCATCTCCATCCAGCCCGAATATGAAAAACCCGTGCACCCCTATTTTGGCGCTATGCAATTTCTTAATAATCGTTTCGTACTCATCCACTGCATTGATCTTCTTCCTTATGGCTGTCAGGTTGCTTGTAGATAATGTTTCAAAGCCGATAAACAGGTCAATACAGCCGCTGGCGGCAGCAAGTTTGAGCAGTTCGTCATCTTTGGCTATCGTCACGGAAGCCTGCCCGACCCACTTGATTCTGAGTGGGACCAGCGAACGGAACAACTCCCTGGCAAACTTAGGATTACCGACGATATTATCATCGAGAAAAATCACGATTCTCTTGCTGTCAAGTTTCTTTATTTCGTTGATGACCTCGGCTACCGGACGGCATCGGTAAGTGTGACCGAAAAACGATGTGACCGTGCAAAATGAGCAAGCATAGGGGCACCCCCTGGTGGTGAAAACTGTATTCGCGAACAAATAGGAGTCTTTGGCGAAAAGGTCACGTCTGGGGTTCGGAAGTCCGTCTAAACTGGGCCGCACATCCTGGCGGTAGGTCTTCTGCAGTTTGTTCGCTCTGTAATCGGCGATCACCCCGGGCCAGATGCCCTCAGCCTCCCCAATGACAACGGCATCCGCATGCTGACCGGCTTCCTCAGGCAGAATGCTCGGGTGTATGCCTCCGAGTACCACTTTCTTTCCCATGGCCCTGTATGTGTCTGCTATCTTGTAGGCACGTTGCGATGTGCTGGTGAGGGAAGTAATTCCAACCAGGTCAACTTCCTTGTGGAAAGCGATGGGTGCGACGTTCTCGTCGGTCAAGGAAACTTCCACATCTGGCGGGGTCAGCGCGGCAATGACCGCCATGCCTAGCGGTGGCAGTATTGCTTTTCCCGGTTTTCCTTGTCTTTCGTGCGTAGCGGGGACAACAAGCCCTAATTTCATATATCTGTAAACCCGTCTTCGTATTTTCCCCAGGAAGGAGTGGAACGCCCAAGTATATCACTCTTTTGGATAATGCCTTAGTTTGCGGCGCCAACAAAGGGTGTTCCGAACCAAAAGCCCGAAGAAGAATGTCGCCGGCCTTTCGCTCGCGCGGCACGACCAGGGTGTTCAGTGTCAACGCGTTCACTCCAGTGTGGCGTCCCATTGCTCGCTCTGCAATACACTGGCCAACGTGCTGGATTCCCGCTCTGGGGCGGGAACGACGAGAATGTCAGGGTGTTGCTGAGACATGACACCGGTCCCCGCCTCCCCCGTCCCATGGTATATTATTAAAAGATAACGAGGGGAGCGTTCATCCGTGACAAAAAAACAGACGGGGCGCAGTAAGCGCGTCATCCGGGCGTCCGGTGATGGCCCTCCACCCACGCCTTCATCGACCCTCTCGCCCGCGAAAGGCGCCGGGCTCCCGGAGAAAAGAACCTTCTATGTAACAGGCATCGGGGCTTCAGCCGGGGGGCTGGAAGCACTGGAGCAGCTTTTCCGCCATATGCCGCCGGACAGCGGCATGGCGTTCGTCATCGTGCAGCACCTCGACCCCTCCAAGCACAGTTCCATGGCGGAGATCATGTCCCGCCTGACCACGATGCCGGTGCAAATGGCCGCGGACGGCATGAAGGTGGCGCCGGATTCTGTTTACCTGATTCCGCCAGACAGGGACATGGGGATACGGGATGGAACTCTGCGCTTGCAGGAGATGACACATGCTCGGGGGCTGAGATTGCCAGTAGATTTCTTCTTGCGCTCTCTGGCCAGGGAAAGGGGAGAGAATGCCATCTGTATCATACTCTCCGGCACAGGCAGCGACGGCGCGCTCGGACTGAGGGATATCAAGGCCTACCTCGGTACGGTCTTCGTCCAGGACCCGCAAACGGCCAGGTATGACGGTATGCCGCGCAGCGCCATAGATACCGGACTGGCCGATTTCGTGATGCCGCCGGAAGATATGCCCCGGAAGCTCAGGGAATTTGTCAGGCACCTGTCGGTTAACGGCCACAGGGTTGGTACTGAAACCGGGGAATCCGCCGAGCCACTGCAGCAGGTCTTCGCCAGCCTGCGCTCCACGACAGGTCATGATTTCTCAGGTTACAGGCAGGCCACAATTCGTCGCCGGTTGGAGCGGCGCATGAGCGTAAACGGGATCGATACGGTGGCTGAATATGCGCGTTTCCTCGAAGAAAACGAGTCAGAGCCTGGAGCTCTGCTGAAGGATATACTCATCAGCGTTACCAGCTTTTTCCGCGATTCCGAAGCTTTCGAGGCCTTGAAGGAGAAACTCAAGGAACTGGTGAAAGCCAAAGGCGCCGGCAGCGACCTGCGGGCCTGGGTGACCGGCTGTGCCACGGGGGGGGAAGCCTACTCGGTGGCCATGGTCATCTCGGAATGCCTCGAACCCGGAAAGCGCCTGCAGGTCCAGGTTTTCGCCACCGACATGAATGGCGATGCGCTCAACGTCGCCCGGGCCGGCATGTATCCGGAGAACATCGCCGCCGATGTTGCCCCGGCACGCTTAAAGAGATTCTTTCTTCGGAAGGAAGATTCATACCAGGTTCAAAGAGAGTTGAGAGAAATGGTGTCCTTTGCCTCGCATGACTTCATCAAAGACCCGCTATTCTCTAAAATGGACCTCATCTGCTGCCGCAACCTTCTTATCTACCTGGAAAGCGAAGTGCAGAAAAGGCTGCTGCCCCTGCTGCACCATGCCTTGCGGCCGGGAGGTATTCTTTTCCTCGGTCCTTCCGAGACTGTGGGTGACGCCACTGACCTCTTTACCACGCTGGACAGGAAGTGGAAGATATTCCAGCGGAAGGAAGTGGCTGTCTCTCCCGAAAGGTTGAAGTTCCATTCCCCCTTCGCCATGGCCCTGCGCGACCCGGCCCCCGAGCCTTTGGCCGGAAACGCGACCAGGCTGCCGGCGCTGGCTGAAAAGGTATTCCTTGACAACTACGCTCCGACTTTCGCCGTCATTGACGAGAAGTACCGCCTTGTCTACGTTCGCGGTCGCACAGGCAAATACCTGGAAATAGCTTCCGGGCAGCCCAGTCTCAGCATCATGGAGATGGCGAGGGAGGGGCTGAGGAGCGACCTGTCATCGGTCATATACGAGGCGACTGCAGAAAAGAAGAGGGTGTTTCGGGAAGGGGTGCGGGTCAAACACGATGGAGGTTTCCAGACAGTGAACCTTACCGTCGTCCCGCTTGCCGAACGCGGTATACCCCCGGGGCTATTCATGGTTGTGTTCCAGGAGGTGGGAGTTCCCTCTGCCGTTGCAGAAGGCGGGTCTGGGCCTGCTGTCGGACGAGGCAGACGCGCAGCGCGAGCGGAAGAGGAACTGAGAAATACCAGGGAGACACTGCAGTCCGCAATAGAGCAACTGGAAGCGGCCAACGAGGAGTTGAGGTCTGCCAACGAAGAGCTTCAGTCCAACAACGAGGAACTGCAGAGCACCAACGAAGAGCTCGATACAAGCAGGGAAGAGCTTCAATCCCTCAATGAAGAAATGTCGACTGTCAATGCCGAACTTTCAAACACGAACGAGTTGCTGGCCAGGGCCAGCGATGACCTGAAGAACTACCTCGACCGGACTGATATCGCCATCATCTTCCTGGATGAGAGTCTCAATATCAGAAGCTTTACCCCGGCGACGGCGGAGGTGTTTAGTATCAGAGACATAGACATCGGACGTCCTGTTGAGGAGATTACTTCGCGGCTGGCATACCAGAGTTTTGTTGACGATGCGCGGACGGTGCTCCGGACACAGACACCCAGGGAAACGGAGGTGCAGCGCAAAGACGGGCGCTGGTACAACATGCGCATTTTGCCCTATCTCACAGTAGAAAACGTTCCCGCTGGCCTTGTGGTGAGCTTCCTGGATATAGACAGGCAGAAGCAGAGCATAGCCGGGTTGGCCGCTGCCAATCAGGAGATAATGGATTCAATCAAGAGGCTCAACGACAGCACGGAGAAGTACCGCAAGCTGTTCGAGGTCATGGACCAGGGTTTCGCTCTCGCCGAGATTATCCTCGACAAAGACGGCAAACCCCGCGATTACCGGCTGACAGAGGTGAACGGCGCCTTCAGCAGGATGGTTGGCTTCCCGTTGGAAAACCTGCCTGGCAGGACAGCCAGGGAGTTGGCGCCGGATGCAGAGCCGCGGTGGCTTGAAGTCCTCGGGAAGGTTGCAATGACCGGTGAACCTGCGCATGTCAGCTACTACGATGAAAGGCTTGGCAGGCATTTTGAGGTTGATGCCTATTCTCCGGGGAAAGGGCATTTTGCCCGCATTTTCAGAGACGTTACCGATCGTAAGAAAGCGGAGGAGATAGAGACAAAAGAGGAGTTCATCGGGCTTATTTCGCACGAGATGAAGACACCGCTCACTGTGATGCTGGGTGGACTGCACACCCTGATCAACGATGGAGAGCATCTTTCTGCCGGCGACAGGGTGCAGTTGCTCCGCGATGCCTACATCGAGGCAGAATCGCTTGCAGATACCGTAAACAATCTGCTTGAGATGACGCGGGCGCAAGCTGACCGCACAGTCCTGGCGCGGGAGGCGGTCGATGTGGGGAAAGCAGCGAGAGAGATGGCGGACCGGGCAAGACGCCAGCACCCAAAGCACCGTTTTGTGGTCCAGGCGGAAAAAATCCAATGCATTGATTGCGACCGGACCCGCATCCAACTGGTGATGCTCAACCTGCTGGACAACGCGGCGAAGTATTCGCCGGAAGGGAGCGTCGTGCGGGCCTTTGCGAAGAGTAAGGATGGGATGATAGTTGTCAGCGTGTCGGACCAGGGGGAAGGAATATCGCCGGACGACCAGGCCAGGCTGTTCACCAGTTTTGAGAGGCTGGGACGGGACAGCGCGGGGACAACCGGCGGTACGGGGCTGGGCCTTGTTGTGGCCAAAAGGCTTGTCGAGGCTCACGGCGGCAGGCTTTGGGTCGAATCTGATCCCGGGAAGGGTTCGACGTTCTCTTTCACGTTGCCGATGGACGGCCAGAAACCAGGATAAAACAAGAATGAACGGGTCGGGGCCTCCTTTTTGAAGCGGTCCTTTCTCAACCGTCAGCGGACTTGTTTGTCTGCAAACGCCATATCATGCCTGTAGCCGGTACCGTTGCGATGGCGAATACAGCGCTGGCCAGGTACGGCAGCGCCGTAGTTTCACTCGAACGATCTGTGAGCAGCCCGCTTACCATCGACCCTATGACCACGCCAGCGGAGAAGACCGCGTAAAATACGCCAAACGCCTTGCCGCGCTGATGGTGCTGGACTGATTCGGCAGCCAACGCAGTCATCGCGGGAAAAAGGACTCCGAACCCGAGGCCAAACACACCCATACCCAGGACAGAGCCGGGAAACCCTCCAGATACGTAGAGGACCAGCATGCCGGCTGAGACTGATGCCAGCCCCGCCATCATTGGAATCAGCCTTCCGAAACGGTCACTCACACGGCTTAACGGAGAACCCATCGCTATCATTGCCACCACTGCAAATGCGGCGAAAGTTAGACCGGTACGCGTGGCGGACTCGCCTCGTTCCGCCAGGACCACAGGGAGGTGAGTGACCAGGGTACCAAGACCAACGGTCAGAGCCAGTGCCGCCAGGTATGAGGTAAGCAACCGCGGTAGTCGCCAGAATGCCGTTCCGGCGGCGGGACTGTCCTGAAGCATCGTCTCGCCGGAAAGGCGTACCGGTTTTCTGAAGGAAGACCAGAAGACAACAAACGCCCCCAGCATTAGCGCCGCGCTTAAGAGGAACACAGCTTCGGGACCTTGTTTGTCCCGCATGACTCCGGCCATGAGAGGGCCGAATACGGCAGCGGCTGCTATGAATGCCCCGCTTATGCCCATCACATGGGCGCGCTGCCCGGCGCGGGCTGAGTCTCCAAGTATCGCAAAGGCGCCAGGCGTGAGAACGGCCGCAGTTAGTCCGTGCAGCACACGGACAGCCACGAGTTGATGTGGTGTTTCCGCAAACGCGTAACCAAGCAACGCAAGACCGGTTGCTGCCAGACCGACCAGCAGCGGCCATTTGCGCCCCCACCTGTCAAGAATAGCGCCAGCCACAAGATTACCCACAAGGTTAGCGCCAGAATAGGCGGCGACGACTACGCCAATCAGGGTGCCGCTGGCTCCCAGAGTTCGAGCATACGGAGCCACAATTGGAAACTGCATGAACAGGTCCAGAAACGCCACCAGTATGACTACACGAGTAGCCCCAACGCGTTGAAGGCGCTGATCTCGCGCCGGCTGAGGATCGGCTGTCGTCGGTCGCTCCATGGCACCATTTTAGTGGTCCTGCCATGTTAACGCCAATGCCTGGGTTTGTGGCCCGGTTAACCTTGACACCGCCCTTCTGCTCCGGTATTCTACCCTTCATCACCAGCGCGATAGTTGCGCGCTTCGCAGATTTCAGGTCCGGGAGGTTGTACGGTGGACTACGCAGAGATTCCCAAACGAGCCCCAACGCAGATGGCTGTCAGGCCTAATTTGAACAGCAAATCGGCACTGGGCTCAAGCTTCGACTGGACCGCGATGGAAGCGGAACTCGGCATAAGCGACAGGGAGAAGGTGAACCTGGCCCACGTGGCCATCGACCGCCACGCCGCGTCGTCCCGCCGTGATAAGGTGGCCTTGCTCTGGGAGGCCAGAAGCGGCGAGCGTGAGACATACACCTTCGCCCGGATGAGCGCGCTCACCAGCAAGTTCGCCAACGTTCTTGCCGGCCTCGGCATCGTAAAGGGCGACCGCGTCTTTACCTTCATCGAGCGCATTCCTGAGGCGTACATATCTGTGTTCGGCGCCTTGAAGCTGGGGGCTATCACCGGGCCGCTCTTCGCTGACTTCGGCCCTGACCCGGTGCGCGACCGGCTGAAGGACAGCGGCGCAAAGGCGCTCGTCACCAGCCCGTCGCTCCTGGCGCGGATAGCGCCCATCCTTCCCAACCTGCCAGAACTGAAGCACATCATCCTGGTTGACCGCAGCGGCAAGCACCAGTTCGAAAAGGACCAGGTGAACTACCGTGAGGCGATGACGAAGGCCTCTCCCGATTTCACCGGAATCAGGACTGGAGCCGACGACTATTCGATAATGCACTACACTTCTGGCACCACGGGAAAGCCAAAGGGGGCGGTCCACGTCCACGCCGCCGCGGTACAGCACTATGCCACAGGGAAATGGGTCCTGGACTTCCATGATGACGACATCTTCTGGTGCACGGCAGACCCTGGATGGGTCACCGGAACCTCCTACGGTATGTTCGCGCCTTGGACTAATGGTGTCTCTCAGGTCGTCTACGAGGGCAATTTCTGGGCCACTGCCTGGTACTCCGTGATCGAGAAGTACAAGGTCAGCGTGTGGTATACGGCTCCAACCGCCCTGCGAATGCTGGTCAAGGCGGGAGAGGATGTCGTGAAGAAACACGACCTCAGTAGCCTCCGCCACATCTGCAGCGTTGGCGAACCGCTGAACCCGGAGGTGGTGGTGTGGGGGATGAAGGCCTTCCGCCAGCCGATCCACGACAACTGGTGGCAGACGGAGACAGGCGCCATCATGATCGCTAACTACGCCTTCATGCCGGTGCGGCCTGGCTCAATGGGCCGGCCGATACCGGGCGTTGTGCCTGCCATCCTCGACGATGACTTCAACGAGGTGCAGGCCGGCGCCGAAGGACATCTGGCCATCAAGACCCCCTGGCCGTCCATGTTCCGCACCTACTGGCATAACGATGACCTGTATCGCTCCCGCTTCAAGAGCGGGTGGTATATCACTGGCGACCGCGCCCGCCAGGATGCCGACGGCTACTTCTGGTTTGTTGGCCGCGAAGACGATGTCATCAAGTGCGCCGGGCACCTCATCGGTCCCTTCGAGGTGGAAAGCGCCCTGATCGAGCATCCGGCTGTGGCAGAAGCCGGCGTCATCGGCAAACCCGACCCGATAGCCATGGAAGTGGTCAAGGCGTTCGTGGCGCTGAAGCCTGGCTACGAGCCGACCCCGCAACTGAACCGCGAACTGATACAGTTCGCGCGGCGTAAGCTGGCCGCGGCAGTCGCGCCGCGCGAGATAGAGTTCGTCCAATCCCTGCCCAAGACGCGAAGCGGGAAGATAATGCGCCGGCTGCTGAAGGCGAAAGAGCTTGGACTGCCGCTGGGCGACACATCGACGCTTGAGGATTTCTGACCCGGGGCGGCCCCGGACGACGCCGTTGTGTTGCCGGCAACTTGCGGCCGGCGAGGAGGCGCTGACATGACTCGTCATAAAGTGAACCCTGAGCGCAAGTACTTCAATTTCAAAGGAGGGTTGCCCCCCGTACAGTTCGAGAAGTCCCCGGCTGCGCGGACGGCTGATACCCCACGGACACATCCGAAGCTGATAACTGACACTACGCTGCGGGACGGGGCGCAGGACCCCTGTTTCGCCATCTTCCCCAATGAAGCCAAGCTGGCGTACTTCGACCTTCTCCACGCTCTCGATAACGGCGCCGGCATCATCGACGCCGTCGAAGTGTTCATCTACCAGAAGCGCGACCTGTGGACGCTGGAAAAGCTGCTTGAACGCGGCTACGATTTCCCGCGGGTGACGGCGTGGACCAGGGCAACCCCCAAGGACATACGGGAGCTGGTTCAGGTTTCCTCGGGCAAGGTCAAAGAAACGGGCATGCTGGCCTCCAGCTCAGACCATCACATATTTGACCGCCTCGGCTTCCGCAGCAAGGAGGATGCCGTGGAGAAATACCTGGCAACGATTCTGACCGCGTGCGAGAACGGCATCACCCCCCGGATTCATCTTGAGGATGCCACGAGGTCCGACGTTGAAGGCTGGGTCATCCCGTTCATGGTGAGGGTCATGGAGGAAACAAAAGGCCTGGCCCGATTCCGGATCTGTGACACGCTGGGAGTCGGTATTCCGGACCCGTATGCTGCGCTGCCCTTCGGCATCCCGAAGCTGGTATCAGCGCTGTCGCAGGCGTCGAACGCGGAACTCGAGTTCCACGGCCATAATGACTTCGGCTATGCCACGGCCAATAGCATGGCGGCCTACCGTTACGGGTGCAAGAGGGTGAATGTCACCATGGCCGGCCTCGGCGAGCGGACCGGCAACGCTCCGCTCGAGCAGGTGCTGGCCAACTACGTCCGCACCTACGGCAACCCCGGCCTTGACCTGCCCGTCTTGAGCGAAATGGCGACTCTCATTCATGAAAAGGTCGTGCCGCTTTCTTCGAAGCAGCCTATCATAGGCACGAACATCTTTACTACCCAGGCAGGCCTGCACCAGACGGGAATTCAGCGGCAGGCGCAAGCGCCGGGCGGCCTCATCTACCTGCCGTTCGACCCGCAACTGCTGGGCCGCCTGGAGTTGGAGATGAACAGGATCGGTGCACTTTCCGGCATGGACGGGATCGTGGCAGTGCTGAACCGCCTGAGGGAAGAAGCCGGCACCGGTGGGCCGCCGCTGACAGTTGCCAGCAGGACGGCCAAGCAGGTGTACGATGCGGTGCATCAGGCGTATGACGGCCTGTACGACGAGCAAAGCGGCGGCTACATCGGTTACCGCACTGATTTCTTCGATGCCGGGGAACTGGCGAGGATAGCCGGCAAACGGACGGGAGACGGGTAGCGGAGACGAAATCAGCAGCGGGGCGTCATTGTTGCGAAAACAGCCTGGATCTGGCAGGGATTCTTCGTCGCCCCGCTCCTTCTGAGGAAGCGAAGAATCTCCGCTGTCATTGCGAAACTTCGGAGTCCCGCCCTTGCGGGACGGGGAAGGCGAAGCAATCCGTGCCTCGTGTCAACCGGGGATAACCAATGTCCTGTCCGTCATTCCGGCGAAAGCCGGAATCCAGAGTCCGAAAGACCGAAGCAATCCGTCTACTTACTCCTTGCCACTCCTCCGTGGACGCCTGCGCCCTCCGCAGTCGGCGCGACAGAACCCCGTTGACCCGGGCCGCGTCCGCAGCGTACGATTCCAGGCATGACCGAAGCCGTGGGATGTCATTGCGAAACTTCGGAGTCCCGCCCCGCGCGGCAACCAGAGTGCCTTTCGGAGTCATTCTTCTGCCTGGCCCGCCCCACTGAAGCCGCATGCCCCAGGTTACAAAAGTTGGCACACAAAAAAATGCTGTTTGACAAGCTCGCACCGCAAGCTGCCGCATATCTGCGCGGTGTATTGGATTGTTTCCAGAACAACTCCCTGCACAGATACAAAACCGGCCCGGTTGTTTGGTTTATTTGGTTACAACTGGAAATCCGTAGTTAGGCGCGCGGCAGATTGGCGTGCAAGGTTAACAACGCAAAGGAAACGGCGTTGTTGGCAGCGATATCGAAGGCGACCGGCATTCTGTGTCATCCGGACGATCATCTGTTCATTATGCGCAACGACGTATTGTCACACCTTCTGAGGAAGCGAAGAATCTCCGCTGTCATTGCGAAACTTCGGAGTCCCGCCCTTGCGGGACAGAGAAGGCGAAGCAATCCGTGCCTCGTGTCAACCTGGGGTAACCATGTCCTCCCCGTCATTCCGGCGAAAGCCGGAATCCAGAGCGTGGGCTGCGGGGGGTGCCGGATCAGGCCCGCTGCCATTCCAGCCCCGCTTGTTTCACAACATTGTCATTTTGGACCAACAGTGCTATTCTGGCCCCGGAACGTTTGCCGCTTTGCCAACGAAGTTCATGCGGAGGTGACCTCAAGTGCAGCGCGAGACGCCCATGCGTGATCATGTTGACCGCCTTCACTTATCCACTGTACCGGGAGGCCTCTTTGGAGGCCGGGGCAGATTTCTTCTTGCTCAAAGCAACTGAATTTGAGAAGGTAGCCGGCGTAGTACGGCAATTGGCTGCGGAGAAGCAGAATCTGAAATGAGAATAGATGACAGTTCACTCGAAACGACGGGTAACAGGACAAAAATGTTGAAGACAGGCAAAGCTCTTTCTTTTGTGGCGGCTGCGCTTCTGGCAGCGGTTGTCTCGCTTACTGCCTGCGCACCGCCGAAACCGCCGCAGCAATTCACACTCCGCATCGGCATACTCCCTACGCAGGACAGCCTGCCTTTCTTTGTAATGCTGGAAAAAGGGTTCGGCAAAAAGCACGGGGTGGACCTCGTTCCGACGACGTTCCCGGGTGGAGCCGCTATTCTCAGAGAGGTTGCCGCCGGCTCTTTGGACATGGGCATTGGCGTTGGGACTGTGCCGGTATTATCCGCGGCCCAGAGCAGGCTGGTCCCGCAGGAAGTGGTTGTGGTCGCGGCAAATAATTTTGCTGACCCAAAGCACCCCGGGGCAGGTGTGCTGGTAAGAGCCTCCATCCAGCGATGGCAAGACCTGAGAGGCCAGCAGATTGCCGTCAATCTGATGGACAGCCTCCAGGGGGCAGCCATCAGAGGGAGGATGTTGGAAGAAGGTGTTTCCGAATACAAACTGGTGGAAATACCTTTCCCCAATATGGGATTGGCTGTGTCCGGTGGCAATGTCGCCGCGGCGGTCATGAATGAGCCTTTCCTGACCCAATCGTTACTTCGCGGGGACGGAAAAATCCTTGACTGGGTCATAGGTGGGCGTCCTTTCGAGACTATGGAGTTTTCTACGCTCGTCGCAGGCAGCAGTTTGTACCGGGCTAATCCGTCCGCAGTCAAAGCCTTCCTGCGGGCCTATCTGCAGGCCCAGGGATGGATAAATCAGAACCAGGATGCTGCCAGGGTAATACTCGGCAAGCACATGAACCTCTCCACCGAGGTCAGTAGCAGGATAAGCCTGCTGCGCTTCTCATTGGACGGGCGTAATGACCCCACCCTGTTGGACGGTATGCAATCTGTGCTGGTAGATGTCGGCATGCTCAAAGCGCGCATACCGGTCAGCCAGCTTTACGACGAGACACTTCTCAAAGAAGTGCTGGCCGAAAAGCGTTAGGGAAAAAGGACGCGTGGAATGAAACTTACCGCCAAGTTGCCGTTGCTGGTGGTCCTGTCGATTCTTGCGTGTACCTTATTTGTCGTCGCGCTGGCGCTGAACATGACCCGCAATTCCCTGCGGGCGGCAGAGAACGACGCCCTTGACAACAGTGTTCATGCCTATGCGGACGCCTCCAGGCTATATCTGGAGGGAGCCCAATCGATACTTGAGATTGCGGCCCGGCAGGAAGAGTCTGTGGCGTTCCGCTCACCAGAAAAACAACTGCTCCTGCACGACCTCGCCCAGTCAATACTGAAGGACTCGAAGGCCTTCAGCTACCTGATGCTCCTCAATCCTGATGGAACAGTCTTCCTGCTCGAACCTCCCGGGTTGGAGAGCGGGCTGACGCGCCGCGACGTTGCTTTCACCGACTGGTACCAGCGGCTGATGAGCACCGGTGACACCGTTTTCAGCCAGTTGCGCATTTCCATCGTCACCCAGCGTCCGACGGTCGTCATCGCTACGCCTGTGCGCGGCCCCGGCGGGCAACTCGTCGGCATATTGGCCGGCGGGCTTGAACTGGAGGAGTTGTCCCACATCGGTGCCGCCGGATCGGAGCCAGGCTTAATCCAGCGATACGGGTATATCACGGATGACCGGGGGCTGATAATTGCCCACCAGGCTAGCCAGAAGTACGTGCAGGAGCAGACCGACTTCAGCTCGGTGCCGCCGGTACGGGCGGCGTTGGCCGGGCAGCACGGCACCATGCAGTACGTCAGTGAAATCGACGGTCAGGAGCAGTTGGGAGCCCACGAACCGTTGCCCCCTGCCGGGTGGGCGGTAGTGTACGCGGTGTCCGCAGAAGTTGCCTTCGCGTCGCTTACGCGGCTTACCTTTGGGATTCTCTTCATTGCACTTGCAACGATCGTCATTGCATCCATTGTTGGTGTGGCCATGGCACGGCGGTTCACCAGGCCGCTGTCCAATTTGGTGGACTACGCGAAAAGAGTCGGAAAGGGAGAGTACGACGCTCAAATCGAAATCAGCGGCAGGGATGAAGTCGCCGGCGTTGCCTCCGAGATCAGGGCGATGGTCGGGGACCTGCTTCAGGCGCAGGAAAAACTGCTTGCCCTGGAAAGGCTGGCCACACTGGGACGTTTTTCAGGGAATATCTCTCACGAGCTTCGAAATCCGCTGGCAGTGATAGACAGCTCGGTATTCTACCTGAAGACGAAACTGAAGGATGCCGACGGGAAAGTCCATGAGCACCTTGACCGCATCAAGCTCGGCGTGGCCAATTCCACCGCCATCATAGAGAGCTTGCTCAATCTGACGCGCATGACACCCCCGGTCCTGAACAAACTCGACCTGGCGGCTGTCGTGCGTGACGCAGTCGCCGCCGCCAAACTGCCGGAAGCAGTGACTTCCCGGATGGAGTTCCCCGAAGGAGAGCTTCCGGTCAGCGGCGACCCCGAACAGTTGCGCATGGCTTTCAAGAACATCATCAAGAACGCCATCGAGTCGATGACGTCCGGCGGGACGCTGACGGTCACGGTCAGGGCTGCTGACAGAGGCCTGGCGGAAGTATCCTTCGCCGATACCGGCCAGGGCATTGCCGCTGAAGACCTGAAAAAGGTCTTCCAGCCGCTCTTCACCCGCAAAGCAAAGGGCATCGGCCTCGGCCTTTCCATTACCCGGGAGATAGTCGAAAAGCACGGCGGCGCCATAGAAGCCATGTCAGAGCCAGGTAAGGGGGCCACCTTCGTCGTAAGGCTTCCGCTGCATACAGACAAAAGTAAAGACCGTGAGGCGTAGAGATGTCGGAAAAGATGAAACTGTTGATCGTGGATGACAACGAGGAATACTGTCAGAACCTGAGGGATATCCTTGAACTCCGGGACTATGAGGTGACGATTGCCCTCGACGGGTTCCAGGGACTCGAATTGGTGAAAAGAGGCCGCTTTGACCTCGTGCTGATGGATGTCAAGATGCCGGTGATGGACGGCTTGGAAACCTACAAAAAGATGAAACATATAATGGAGGGCGTCCCGGTCATAATGATTACCGCGTATGCCGTTGAAGACCTCATAAGCGAGGCGCTCAGGGAAGGGGCTTACGGCTTCCTCAGGAAGCCGGTGGATTTCGACCAGCTCTTTGAACTGGTATCCCGGGCCACCGGTACGGGAGGGATGATACTGCTGGCGGATGATGATGAGGTCCTCTGCTCTAACCTGACGGACGTATTGCAGTCCAGGGGCTACCGGGTGGTCGTTGCCTACGATGGCGCCGCAGCAGTGGACAGGGCAAAGCAGAACAACTTCGACATCTTGCTCCTGGACATGCGGCTGCCGGCGCTGAACGGCCTGGAAACATACCTTGCGATCTGCGAATTCCGGCCGGACGTGGTCGCCGTCGTGATCACCGGCTACCGGCTGGAGGTGGAAGGCCTGTTGCGTCGTGCCTGGCAGAAGAACGTATATGCCTGCCTGGAGAAACCCCTGGACATGGACCAACTGCTTTCTCTGCTTGCTCAGGTCCAGGAACAGCGAAGCACTGGCAAACTGGAAAAACCCGATTGGACCTGAAGCTGGCCAGTCCACAATACGATGAGAATACCTTGTCAAGCGGTCATTGGGAAGCCACAATGGCCCGGAGGGATGTTTTGCCATGAAGAAAAAGAGACCCACCTCAATACTCATAGTGGACGATGACCGGGAACTGTCGTGCAACCTGCGAGATATCCTGGACGCGGAGGGGTACGACGTCTCGGCGGCCCAGGACGTCGGGACCGCGCTCGACCTCTGCCATGGAAAGAACTTCGACCTGGGCTTGATAGACCTCCGGTTGGCCGGTATGCAGGGGACAGAGTTGGCAGGGAAGATGAGCGGTCTGCTGCCTGGTTCAGAGCAGATTATCATGACGGGCCATGCCTCGGTAGATAGCGCTGCCAGCGCCGTCGGGGAAAGAAACCTGGTGGGCTACGTGACCAAGCCGCTCGCCATGGAACACCTTCTTGGCCTTATCAGGCAGGTCTCCGAACGCAGGAGATTGGAGGAGGAACTGCGGTCGAGAGAACGCCTGCTGGCCGAAGCGCAGCGCATCGCCAATTGCGGCAGTTGGGAATTCGACGTGGCGTCGGATACGATGCAATGGACCGAACAGATGTACCGCATCTTCGGAATTTCCCCCGGGGGATTCGCGCACAACACAGAAGGGTTCCTGGGCCTGGTCCATCCCGGTGACAGGGCCGCAATGACAGTGTGGATCGGAGACATCCTGGCCGGGAGGCGCCCCGCTCCATTGGACTTTCGCATCAACAGGCCTGACGGGACTGTCCGGCACATACGCGGCGGAGGCGAAGCTATCTTCGATTGTGCCGGAAAGCCGTTGCGCTTGATGGGTACGGCCCAGGATATCACCGAGCGCAAGCTGACGGAAGAGGCCATCGTTCGCAGCGAAGAACGTTATCGCTCGCTTGTCGCTGCTTCCCCCGACGGCATCGTCACTGTGGGGGCGGATGGGCTCATCACCTTCGCCTCGCAAAGGATTGTCGAGCTCCTGGGCTGTCAGGATGCGAATGAAATCGTTGGCACCTCGCTGTTGCAATGGGTCCCGCCGGAGGACCGTGAACGAGCCGGTGCCGACTTCCGCAACCTCTCCGCAGGCGGTCACTTCATCCACGGTCCGAACCTCCTGAGCAGGAAGGACGGAACGTCTTTTTGGGCAGAGATCAATAATTCACTTCTGAATGATGTTCATGGCGAACCCTTCGGCATCATTTCTGTCATTCGCGATGTCACAGATAGAAAGCTCGCGGAAGACCGGCTCAAAGCCCAGCAGGAACTGACAGAAGCTGTCATGGCAACGACGCCGAACGGCGTTGCTGTAGTCGATAAAGACCGACGCGTCCTTCTGGCCAACAGGACGTTTCGGACGATTCTCAACATCGAACTTGCCGCCGGATTGGAAGGCAGAAGGCTCGACGACATTGCTTCTGTCGAAGGACTGTCGGAAGCGATTTCGCGCGTGGTCGCGACCGGCGTGGCAAAGCTCGACCTGGAGTTCCGATGGGGCGCGGCTGATACGGAGAAGATTCTCGTTGCGCAGATAGTCCCCATGCCGGAACGGCCCAGTGAGCTTCTTGTCGTCCTGCGCGACGTGACGGATGAGCGCGCCGCACAGTTCCAACAGTACCACACGTCCGCCCTTGCCACGATCGGAGAGATGGCGTCCGGCATCGCGCACGAGTTGAACAACCCTTTGACAAGCATAGCAGGCTTCTCGGAACTGATCTTGTCGAGAATCGAGCTTCCTGAGAAGGCCAGGGAATACATCGAGATAATCGATCGGGAATCGCACCGCAGCGCCCGGATAGTCAAGGGCCTGCTGGCGTTTGCCCGGAAGCAGCCGATGGAGAAACTGCCCGTCGACATCAATGAGGTAGTTTCGAACGTGCTTCAGCTACGCAGCTACGAGCAGAAGCTGAACAGCATCGAGGCAAAGACCAGCCTGGGTTCCAACCTGCCGAAAGTTGCGGGCAACTCCTCACAGCTTCAGCAGGTCTTCCTTAACATCATTATCAACGCCGAGTATTTCATGAAGGAAGCGCATGGCAGGGGAATCCTGACGATTGCCACTGAACGCGCTGGCGACGTTGTCCGGGTCACCTGCACCGACGACGGGCCGGGAATACCCAGAGAGGTGATTGGCCGTCTCTTTGCCCCGTTTTTCACCACCAAGCCGGTGGGCAGGGGCACCGGGCTGGGCCTTGGCATCAGCCACGGCATTGTGACCGAGCACGGCGGCACGATATGCGCCGAAAGCGCTCCGGGCAAGGGGGCCACTTTCGTGGTAGAAGTGCCCGTTCTGAAGGAAGGCGCGGTACAACATGGAAAGCGTTAATCAAACGTCCCGCGGTAAGAGGATACTGATAGTCGAAGACGATGCCTCCATTCGGGCGTTGTGCTCTATCGTCCTTGCTGACGACGGCTGTGAGGTAGACATCGCAGCCAACGGGGCGGAGGGACGCAGATTGATAGAGGGAAACCAACACGACCTCTTTCTATTCGATCTCAAGATGCTCGGGATGACCGGCTATGACCTGTTCCGATGGCTGCAGGCGGAGCGCCCGCAACTGGTCGGCAAAGTGGTCTTTATGACCGGCGCAGTAATGGCTGATGATACCAGCGGTTTCCTGCGGGACGCCTGCCGGCCGGTCCTGAGCAAGCCATTCACGCCGAAACAACTGACCGCTGCGGTGCGCGACGCGCTGGGGTCTGCACCCGGGTAGTTCGCCCGGGAAACCGGGGGGGGGGCAGTCGTTCCGGGCTGCTGTTTTTCCCTGTCAGGAGACTTCAGAGACTTTCGAGACAGCCTTCCGGCCCCTTACCTGGTGTTTGGTGTACCAGGTCTTGATGCTTTCCACGATCTCTACGGGGTTGTCACACACCGTGAGCAGATGGAAGTCTTCTTCCGAGACCATTCCTTCTGCGAGGGCGACGTTCCTCATCCAATCCAGCAGCCCCTTCCAGTACCTGGTGTCGAACAGTATTACCGGAAACGGGGTTATCTTCTGCGTCTGGATGAGCGTCAACACCTCTGTCATTTCGTCCAGCGTTCCCAGCCCGCCGGGCATCATGACGAAGGCTGAGGCATACTTGACCAGCATTACTTTGCGTACGAAGAAATGATTGAAGGTGATGGTCCTGTTGGCGTATACGTTGCAGACCTGTTCCTCCGGCAGTTGGATGTTCAAGCCGATGGAGATCGCGCCGGCTTCCGCCGCGCCCTTGTTGGCCGCCTCCATGACTCCCGGTCCCCCGCCCGTGATGATTGAAAACCCTTCCTTCGCCAGCAACCTGGCAATCTCCTCCGCCTTGCTGTACAACTCTGTGTCCGGCCTGGTCCGGGCTGACCCGTATATTGTCACAGCGGGCCCGATATCAGAAAGCTTGTCGAAACCCTCGACCATTTCACCGATGATACGAAACATGCGCCAGGAATCTTCCTTCTGGAGCGAGTTTATTTCGTAGTCACGGGCTTTCGCTGGTCCGCCCCGCGTTTTCAACATCTTCTTGTCCATAGCCGAATAATACACGATTTCGGTCTCTCGTCCCAGCCCTTCCGCAGGAGAAAGGGCAAAGCCGTGCGAAAGAGAAATGCAGGGCAGGTTTCATGCCCACCCTTGAGAGGCGGGCGGCTGCCAGAAAGCGGCGAACAGACTCAACAGGCCGTGAAAGAAATGTCATTACCTTGTCAGACTCAAGGGCCGTAGAAGACATGTCATTGCGAGCCAAAGCACGCCGAAGGACCGAAGCAATCCGTGGCAATCCGTGCCTCGTGTTAACCCTGCTCGCGGAGCTGGAGATATATCGGCAGTTGCGTCCGAAGGACCGAAGCAATCCGTGGCAATCCGTGCCTCGTGTTAACCCTGCCCGCGGAGCTGGAGATATATCGGCAGTTGCGTCCGAAGGACCGTAGCAATCCGTAGCAATCCGTGCCTCGTGTTAACCCTGCCCGCGGAGATGGAGATATATCGGCAGTTGCGTCCGAAGGACCGAAGCAATCCGTAGCAATCCGTGCCTCGTGTTCACTCTGGTGTAATCATTTGGCCCGTCCGTCATTCCGGCGAAAGCCGGAATCCAGAGTGTGGTCCTTACTTCTCCCAGGTCCTCTTAGGAAAAGCCATGGTTGTCTTGCGCACCAGGTAGGGTTTTACGGCCGACTCCCAGGACGTGCTTTCCTTTTCCCCCAGCATTGACCGGAGTTTTGCCACGGCATCTCTCATTCCATAGAAATCGTCCGCCGTGCGGAAAACCATCCTCACTTCGGCGCAGAGTGCCGGCCCGGAAAACTCCTGCGTGATAGCAGAGTCGATTTCCTCGGCGGCACAGATGCCAATCTCGCTCATCATGCCGGCAACCTTCCTGGCACGGCGATGGATATTATCAAACATGACATCCATGGCCTCGACGTATTTCTTGGCCAGGGGAGTAGCATCGTCCATTGCCGCCTTGAACTCCATGAGTTCAAGCGCTGCATTCATCGAGTCAAGCCGTTTTTCCATTTCGGCCAGCGCATCCGAACAACCCTTGATTTCTTGCCCGGCAAAGAGGTTGGCCTTGAGCTCTTCATGGGCCTGCCGCCGGAATAGGCCGGGGGCCGACATTGCCCTGGCAGCGACCTTTTCATCGGCCTCGCACGACTCAGCGATCTCTCTTTCCTCCAGACTTGCGAGATAGTCAAAGATGGACCTGGTTACCCAGTCGCCTAACAACTTCCTGCGAATGATCTGCACCCGGCTGGTGTATTTGAATTTCTCGGAGTCCCGCAGTTTTTCGCTGGCCTCTTTCACTTCGTTAAGTTCAGTCAGCAGACGGGCCAACTCTTCTACAGGGGTCTTCCCTGGTTCCTTCGACAGGACCTTCAACCGGTCCTCGATTCCGTCCATCTTCTTTCTTATGGCATCAAGGGTGTCGCTATTCAGAAGGGAATATAGCAGGTCTCCGTTCAATTGGGCTTCCCTGCCAAAGTCCAGCTTGTCGCCTCGCGATTCCACCCTGTACATGATCCTGGTGCCAGGCCCGGCTTTTGACCCTGTGACCACGACCAAACGCCCCTCCGCCGATCTGACCATGGGATCACCCTTCTTGCCCACGGAATATACTTCGCCTTCCGCCACGCCTTTTTCCTTCAGAAGGGAGTTTATGCGATGCCAGTGGGGCAGGTCGGAACTGATGCGTCTGGCGAATGCCGCTTCGAAATTGGTGAGTTCCTGGACCTTGTTCTGACGGGACAATGTCTGCAGCTTCTCCACGACCTGCTTCTTACCTTCCTTCATCAATTCGGCAACCTGCAGATAGGACTTGCTTATGGACTCATAGTCCCTTGTGTCCACTGCTGTGGCAAGTGCCTTGTATTCCTCGCCTGCTGCGATGCTCTTTAGGATCTTCTCTGCCTGGCTCATCTGTTTTTAGTTCCCGTTCGTTTTACTTTAGCACTGATTTCAAGCGGAATGATATGTTTTTCAGCTTGTTCATTTTAGCATTCGAATGCCTGGCGCAAAAATCGGGGAAATTATGTTACCATCCCGACGGTCCCTTGCAGGCCCCGCGCCCGGAAAGCACGCCCCGGAGCGTCTTGAGGTTTACCAGGTCTTCCCGGTTGTAGTCCAGCAGCCGCTTGAGCGCATCCGAATCGCTTGCCTTGCAGTACCTCCACCACAACCTGACTGCTTCGAGTCCGTCAACACCTTTTACCGCACGGGATATGCCCAGCATTGTCTCAACTTTCTTGAGCCCGCCATAGAGGTTGTTCCTCCAGCAGTCGAACATCAGGTCCCAGTGGTTGTACCTTCCCGCAAGGTCCAGGCCAAGGCGTTCCTGTATGAAAGGCAAATCGAACCGGCTGCCGTTGTAGGTGAAGATCGTGGTGGTCCCCTCCAGCGAACAAAGCAGGTTTTCCCGGGTCACCTGCTCCCCAACCAGTTGCACTAAACGGTCCTGTTGACCGTTATCGACATATATGCCTACGACCGTAATGTCATGGGAATTAGGGAATAGGCCTGTAGTCTCGATGTCCAGATAAGCGTCGACGTGATTTGACAAAGGCATACCTTTCAAGAAGGCGGCGGATTTTCTGGCCTGCGCATGGCACAATCAGCTCAATTATACCTGTCTGCGGGACATGTTCCAAACTTCCGCCGGGCCCGAATGTGAAGGCCTGTCTCAGTCGGCGGAACTCACCGAAAAGACTGTCCGGAAAGCGAGGCCCGTTGATCGTAAGAGGCGTGTCGACTCCCTATTGGTTGGGCTCCTTTTGCGGCTCCTGGGCCAATTCGCGGTACTCGATCGGGTGTTCCTCGATCATCCTTTCCCGGGAAATCTTGCCAGTGAAGATGCTGACGTCCCCCGGGAACGTCCCCGGACGGAAATGGGCGCTGTAGAAATGCCACACTATGATAGTGAGCAATGCCAGCAGGGCCTCGTTGCTGTGAAACTCTTTAGCAGCCGGGACAATCCCGCCCGGCAGGAAACGAGTCACGGCAATCGGCCACAGCAGGATTGCGCCGCTTATCAGCATTATCAGGCCGCCGAAGATTATCCCCCAGTATTCGAATTTCTGCCGGTAATCGTAGCGGCCAAACTCTGGCTGCTTGTCGGTCAGGCCGATGCAATACCGCAGGTAACTGATGGCATCCCTGGCATCCTTGAGTGTAGGCATCATTAACGCCGGTTTCTTCTTGACAGCCAGGTAGTGCACCAGAAACCCGAAATGGTATGCTGCCCCTGCCGCAAACACGGCCGCGAAGACGCGGTGTATCAGCCTTGTGCCATCAATCCCCCCGAGGAGCGCGATTGTCCAGGCGGCCCATGAAGCCTGAAAGAACTTCTCAGCCAGGCCGGTTACGGAAAGGACTATGAACGACACCATCAGCGCCAGATGTTCGATTCTATGGGCAACGCTGAACCTGACCAGGGTTTCTTCCGAGGCCTCAACCTTTTCCAACTCAAGAGCTTCTTCCATTTTGGCTTACCTCCTTAGCGTGTCGGGAGCAGACTTCGCTGTCACCTGTTAGTGATGACCTTCCAAAGATCAAGCAGTATGTGGACGAGTAGACCACCGATCACGAATGGGATCATCGCTTTGTAGAACCAGCGGATGGCGAAGACGGCCGGTCCTTTCTCCAGAGAAGGCTCATAATGCCCTATCCAGGATGTGGGAAAACTGCTGCTTGCGCCGGGGTGGCAGGACCGGCAGGTCGCTGCCAGGTTCTCCTTGATCACAGGTGAAGCTGCCGTAGAAACCTGCTGAATATCATGCGTCCCGTGACAATCGGTGCACACCGGCTCCTTTATCTCCCTTTTCTCGCCCTGCTTTCTGGATAGTGAGACGCTCATCCCATGGAAGCTCTGGAGATACGTCGTGGTGACCATGGTGGAGATGCCGTATTTGTCCATAGTCTTCCGGTTGGCGTGGCATTCTGAGCAAAGCTCAACCGACTGCACCCGGAATTCAGCCGTAAGCGGGTTCTGGATATCGTGGACGCGATGACAGTCTGTACATACCGGCACGTCCGGGTTATTCTCCTGGACCAGTGCCGAGCCGTGGATGCTCTTGAGATAGGCGTCATATACCTCTGCGTGACATTTCGAACAGGTCTTGGACACCTGTGAGCGTGGCTGGTCTGGGCGGGCAACGTTGTGTGCGCCGTGACAGTCCGTGCAGACTGGAGAATTCCAATTGCCCTGGGAAAGTTTGTTGAAATGAACGCTGTCCAGGGTCTTGGTGTAGTTTGCAAAATGACACCGCTTGCACAGTTCATATTGAGTGACCCGGAACGACCTCAGGTCCCGGAACTGTCTGGCCGGATGTGGAAACCCGGTTATGTCGCGGTGGCAATCGATGCATTGCAGCTTGCCCTCGTGGACCGACGCCGCGATTGCACCCTGGTCCACGTACAACCAGAATACCTCGCCGCTCGGGAGTGTGGCCTTCAGTCCTTTGGCGCTGTGGCAGGCGAGGCAGTCAGAATTCGCATCAGAGGGTGTGTAAGCCGTTTGGTAGGGTTCTCCCGGTGCTGCGGCCACCGCCACGGTGGCCGCAACCAGGGCTGCCGATAGAGCCAGGACCATGATCAGGAACTTCACCGACAGCAAGATCGGCCTTTTCATACCGGTTCCTCCTCAGTCGGATTTCATTGGCGCCCCTTTTCTCTCTGTTCGATCTCTTTTTCAAGTTGTTCCAGTTCTTTCTTTCCCTTCGCCTGGCCGCGCCCTTTCTGCCGTCGCGCGAAATGGGAAGTGCCCGGTTGCCATTCAGCGCCTGTCAGTTCCGCCGTCTTTGCCTGCATTGCGCGGACACCGCGCTTGACTTCGCGTCCCGCCAGCCATGCCAGGGTGACCAGTCCTACCAGTGGAAGGAATATCACGTAGGCAAGTCCCACGATGGGCCCGAGTATGGCTGCGATAGCCGCTGGAGTCCGCACATAGGTAATCGACGCTGCACCGGGAAGCTCGCCCCCTTCTTGCGGTACTGTTATGAATTCGCCGGACCGCAGGCTGATGTAGACCCCTCCCCTGGTCAGTTGACCGCCAGTCATTTTCTTCATCTTGGCGCCTCCTTCCATTACTCTTTGCTCTTTCTGAATTAAGTATGCTGCCGTACAGGCAGATATGAAATAGGTAATTCGCTGTATGGAGCCACTGACGAATGACCTAGATTGAGGCAAAGAATGATTGGACGGGAATGCTGATGAGGAAACAAAAGGCGCAGGGGCGTGCGCACAGGCAGGAACTACCGTGCTGCCAACCAGGGAAGGACGACGAAAACAATGAAGGCTTTCGCCAGACCTGCGCGGTCTTCAAAACCGAGCAGGTCTGGACCCGTAGTGTTCCCGCGGCTATTTGCCCGGGATAGAAGGATGCCCGTCCGGCAGGGGAACTGCTGACCTGGCAGGGGCTTCTGGCCAGGTTCCCAGGACAACTGTCACAGAGATGTCTGACCCATCGCGGACAACGGTAAGAGTAACTGTCTCACCTGATCTCTTGTGAGAAGTCAGGTAGTATGACAGCTCCTGTACGCTGGCCACGCTCACGTCATCGGCCCTGGTTATGACGTCGCCGCCCTTCTGGGGGTCGCCCAAAGAGTTGCTTCCCCCGCCTCTGAGGCCTGCCTTCTCGGCAGGACTGTCGGGCACAACGGTCACGATGTAGATGCCTTTGTTGACAGGGATGCCAAGGTCGCCGGCTACTTTCTCGTTCAGTGGGACTCCGCTTATGCCGACCCATGGGCGAGTGACGTGTTTTCCTGCGATCAGGTCAGGCAACTGCTTGCTTATCACGTTGGATGATACTGCGTAGCCTATGCCCTGGGCGCCTGGCGTAGCTTCAATGGCGGTGTTCATGCCAATCACCCTGCCACTGGAGTCCAGCAACGGGCCTCCGGAGTTCCCCGGGTTTATTGCCGCGTCGGTCTGGACCATGCCCGTGAGGCTGCTGCCTCTGACCGAGCGGTTCAGCCCCGAAACGATACCCACCGTGATTGTGCCAGCCATGCCATAGGGACTGCCTAATGCGATCGCCATCTGGCCGCGCTTCAAGAGGTCTGAATCGGCGAACTGCAGTGGTGTTATTCCCGAGACAGCAGAGGAATCTACTTTTACCACTGCCAGATCGCTCGTTTTGTCCGTGCCGGCCACAGTGCCGTCCACCAGTTTGCCGTTGTTCAACAACACCTTCACGCCGGTAGCACCGTCGACAACGTGGTTGTTGGTCACGATGTTGCCATCGCCATCAACCAGGAACCCGGAACCCTGGCTGGACTGCAGAGAGCGGCCAAAGATGCTCGTCTCGCTTGAGACAATCATTATTTCCACTACTGCAGGGCTGGCCGCGTCGTAGATGCCAGTTACCGTGTCTTCGTTAAATAGCGCCGGTGTGGCCTGAGCCCCCCTGGGCACTAACGTTGTCCCGGTTATCATGAGATAGCCTGCTGCAGCAATGAGGACCACAGCCAGCACCATCACTAGCCTGTTGAGTGTATTTTTCATTTGCCTTCCTCCATGAGAGTTACTGTTCGGAGCCTGCTTACGGATTCCTCGCCCCGGGTGAACGGGTAGCGCCCTGGGTCACGGCAGCCAGCGTTATAGTTGTTGCCTCTATGGCGCCCTGGCCGTCCTTTTCGCCGATGACGACGATGGTCGCTCCTGCTGCGAGGTCGCTGATGCTGCCCTGGCCCATCTTCTGGTAGGAAGTGGAATCACTGACAACAACCTTCTGGGCCGAGCCGTCCCGCAGAGTCAGGGTTATGGCCTTGCCGTCAATCTTCTGGACCGTTCCCGCCGCCCCGCCGCGATCAGCCCCCAGGCCGCCTGGCGCCATCTGACCCAGTGCCTGAGCTGCGGCAACCAGGGAAACGGTAGCAGCGCTGATTGAACCATCGCTCTGCTGGCTTCCCAGGACCGTTATGGAAATACCCGCAACAACGTCACTCAGGCTGCCCTGGACCGTCTTCTGTATGGTTGTCTTGTCGCTCACTTTTACCGCCGTCGTGGCGCCGTCTCTACCCGCGAGGGTGATGGTGTTGCCTTCCACTTTTTGGACGGTGCCCAGGGTGCCCCCGCCCGCAGCCAATAAGCCAGCCCCGCCGGACTGTGCGGCGCCCGGCTGGCCCCCGCTTTGGGTCGTGCCAGATTGGCCGGAGGCCTGTCCGGCCGCCTGGGTGGCTCCGCTGCGGGCGCCAGTTTGCGCCGCTCCGGCCTGCTGGCTTGTCTGCGGCTTGCTTGCAGAGTTGGCACCCGCTGAGGCCTGTTTCCCTGTGAACGCGCTGGCGCCCCAACCACCCGCGCCCCCTAATAATGCGACGACGATCAGCAACACCACAAAGTTAGCCGTTTTCATATGGAGACCTCGTTCTTCTATTCGTATCTCAGTGCCTCTATCGGGCTCAGCCGGGCGGCACGGTAGGCGGGATAGAGCCCGAATATGATGCCGATGGCTGCCGACACGGAGACGGCGAGCACAAGAATATCAGCAGACATTACCGTCGTGATTGCGTTGTTGCCCATCAGGCGTATCCCGGAAATCGCCCTGGACAGTCCCCAACCTGACAGTATTCCTATGGCGCCCCCCAGCAAGCTCAGCGTGGCCGACTCCACGAGGAACTGCAGCAGAATATCCTTCCGTCTTGCGCCAACTGATTTGCGGATGCCTATTTCACGTGTCCGCTCGGTTACGGATACAAGCATGATATTCATGATACCGATACCGCCTACCAGCAGCGATATCCCTGCGATGGCGCCAAGGAAGATGACGAACACGCTGGAAGTTTGCCTCAGGGTCTCTACGATATCTTGCTGGCTCTGAATGGTGAAGTCGTCGGTTTCGACTATCTTATGTCTCTCCCGAAGTATGGCCTTTATCTGCTCGACGGCCGCGTCGTTCTCGCTTGCCTTTGTCACCTGGACGCTGATCTGCTGCACGCTTCGGGCACCTGATATCGCCCTCTGGTTTGAAAGCCGGTTCTGCACGGTAGTTATGGGCGCGATCACCATGTCATCCGAATTGCCGAACCCGGTGCCGCCCTTGCTTTTTAGTACGCCCACGACTTCATACTGCAGGCCGTTAATACGGACTTGCTGACCGATCGGGTCTAAGAGGCCGAACAAGGTTTGAGAAACGCTGCTCCCCAGGACCACGACCAGGGAAGCGTTCTTGACATCGACAGCGGTGATATACTCGCCCCGGTCCACGGGGAAATTGCGCACCCAGGAGTGTTCCGGAGTTACGCCCAGCACCTGGGTGCGAGTGTTCTGACTGCCAAACACTATCTGGGCTTGAGCCTGCACCTGAGGGGCGACAGCGAATACCGAGGGGGCTGCTGAAGCATCTGCAATAGCTGCGGCATCGTCCATGGTCAGCGTGGCCGCACTTCCCAATGCCGACCTCACACCCGACTCGCTGCTCGCCCCGGGGCTGATGAACAGCAGGTTCGTGCCCATAGACTGGATGTTCCTGGTGATTGTTGCCTGCGTCCCACGCCCTATGGAAAGCAGTGAGATAACCGCGGCGACACCAATGACCACACCCAGAACGGTCAAGGTAGAGCGCAGCTTATTGGCGGTCAGCCCCGACCCTGCCATCCGAACGATATGTCCCATTTTCATCTGACAGGCTCCTTCGGCGCACGGGCTGGTCGCCGACTATCTGGCGCTATCTTCTTTCCCATACTGATCTTTCGTTTTCTTCTTCCTTTGGCTTTGCAGGCTTGTCGCTGACTATCAGGCCATCCCGAAGCGCTATGATGCGCCGGGTATAGGCAGCGATATCTGACTCATGTGTGACGAGTATCACCGTCATGCCGTCTTCCCGGTTCAGCCTGGTCAGCAGCTCCATGATATCCTGGCTGGTGCGGGTATCGAGGTTACCGGTTGGCTCATCGGCCAGTATTATGGAGGGATTGTTTATCAGGGAACGGGCTATTGCAACCCTTTGCTGTTCCCCTCCGGAGAGCTGGTTCGGCCTGTGGCCGGCCCTGTTGGCCAGGCCCACGCGTTCAAGTGATTCGAACGCTCTTTTTCTGCCGTTGCCGCCATTCGGGCCGCTGCTGTACCATACAGGGAGTTCAACATTATCAATTGCCGAGGTACGCGGCAGAAGATTGAACTTCTGGAAAACGAAGCCGATCTTGCTGTTCCTCACTTCTGCCAACTGGGTATCGGAAAGCTTGCTTACATCCACTCCGTCCAGGCTGTATTCTCCAGACGTTGGTATGTCCAGGCAGCCGAGTATATTCATCAGCGTGGACTTGCCGCAGCCTGACGGGCCCATGATCGCCACCATCTCGCCTTTGGCGATGTGACAACTAACGCCCTTAAGGGCCTGGACCTCAATCTCGTCCATCTGGTAAGTCTTGACCAGTGATTCTAGATGGATCATGTTATCTTGCATTCCCTGCGGGTACCGGGCCGCCACCTGGGACGCCCCCTGGGCCGGCCCCTCCGGCTGCCCCTCCGGGAACCGCGGCCCCACCGAAGAACCGCTGCTGACTGCCGGACGCGGCTGTAACAGTTAAGACCATTTCCCCCTGCGTCAGTCCGCTCAGCACCTGGGTCCTCGTCCCGTCGCTCAATCCCAGCGTGACCGGCCTCTGTTCGGCGACGCCATTGACTACTAAGGTGACGGTGGGATTGTTCGCGGTGCCTCCGATGGCACGGTTTGGCACAACCAGGACATTGGTCACCTGCTGCACCACCAGGGTTACGGAGGCTGTCATGCCTTCCCTGAGCACCGCCCCCTGGGGTTGATTTACCTCAATGGCTATGGGATAAGAAACGACCCCCGAGGTGGTCCTGCCTGTAACGGCGATGGACGAAACCGCGCCCGAGATGCTTGCCCCGGGGAGGCCGTCCATCGATAGCCTGGCAGACTGGCCCACCTTGACGCGCGTGATGTCGGCCTCGCTCACGACGGCATCGACCTGGGGCTTGCTGATGTCGACCACCGACATCGCGACGGCATTGGCGTTGATATTCTGACCAAGCTTGATGTTCACCGCTGAGACTACTCCAGCGAACGGGGCGGTCAGGCTTGTGCCGGACAATTGCTTCTGCGCATCGCTCAGGGCCGCCTGCGCTACGGCCACCTCGAGTTTCCTCAATTCGATCACTAATGGGTCCGGGACTTCTGCCTTCAGGTCGGCCAGCGCCTGCTCCGCGTCGGCAATGCTATTCCTGGCGTCAGTCACCTTCTTTTCGGTCAATTTCACGTCGAGTGGGTCTGCGCCGGCCCGCGTCTTGGCCAGTGCGTCCTGGGCCTTTGCCAGGGCAGCCTGTGCCGCCGCAAGCTGTTTCTGTTTTTGTTCGACGTTCAACGCGTCTGGAGCGGCGCGCATGTCCGCCAGCGTTTTCTGCGCCTGGCTGAGGCGTGTCCCGGCGTCGCTGACCGACTTTGCCGCCGCCCTTTGCGATATACCGAGGTTGTAATTAGCCCGGTCGATATCTCTGACAGCTTTGTCCAGGTCAGCCTGGGAGACCGGAGGCCTTCTTTCCAGGGCCGCCGTGTAAGCGTCCTGTGCCTTGACGACGGCGTATTCCGCATCTGCTGTGTCCAGGGCGGCTTTCCTCTCGGCATCCTGAAGCTGCTGCTGTGCCGTGGCCACCGCCGTTTCGGCATTGGCCATCTCCTCATCCGTGTAAGGGTTCTGTGCCTTGTCCAGGTTGTCCTGTGCGGTCTTCAGCGCGACCTTCGCATTGACAATGCTCAGTTCGCCCTGTGCGATGTCGTAGTCGGTATAGGGAGTCTGAAGCTTGGATAGGTTTTGCAGGGCCGTTTCCAGTGACAGCCTGGTGTTATCGATAGTCGACTGAGCCCTGGCCAGATCGGAATCGTCATAGGGGAGGTCCTCTGCCTTTTCCAGGTTTTCCTGGGCGTTTTGCAGGTTGACTCTGGCCTGGGCAACGGATTTTTGCAGCGAGGTCAAAGAAGTCGTATCAGTGCCGCTGTCTATCCTTGCCAGCACCTGACCCTTGGTGACGCTTTCGCCTTGCTTCACTTTTATCTCGGCGACGGTCCCGGCAAAACCGAAGTTCAGGTCGGTCTTGCTGGCGAAGCTAACCGTGCCCGAGGCGCTGACGGCGTTGACGATGTTGCCTGGCTGTACGGCCACCAGTTGTGTGTTTGCCGCCAGTGTTTGGGTGGGCGCCGCCGCTGCCGAATCGCGCCACCTGTAAACACCGGCGCCGCTGCCCAGGAATACTATCAGCAGGGTTATCGTCTGCCACTTTTTCATTTTCTTCATTGGTACGCCTCGTTTCCTCTGAATCGTCCGCCCGATTTTCGCGCCGGCTGAATTGCCCCTGCAGGAAGACGCATCTTTGTCAGGAGTTGTCAACCGACGGCAAGGTAAAGATGAAGGTGCTCCCTTTGCCAGGCTCGCTTTTCACCTCGATATTTCCCCCGTGCGCCTCGACAAGTCGCCTTGCTATGGTCAGGCCCAATCCGTAGCCGCCGGTACTCCTCGCCCTGGAACGGTCGGCCCTGTAGAAACGCTCGAATATCTTTGGCAGGTCTTCTGAAGATATGCCCTCGCCGGTGTCGGTCACGGCCACTTCCACGGATCTTCCAGAATGCCTGCTGGACACCTTGATTGTCCCTCCGGGAGTGTGGGCTACGGCGTTGGCCAGCAAGTTGCGAAGCACCTGGCCGATGCGTTGAGAGTCAACTTTCCAGCGGGGCAAACCGTCTGCCAGTTCCAGGCTCAAGGCGATCCGGCCCGCTTCCACGCGAGGCTGGATGGCCGCCGCTGCATTCTTGATCACCTCGTTAATGTCCGCAGGCTGAATGTTCAGATTGAGTTTTCCAGAGTCGGCCAGCGTCAGCTCCTGAAGGTCGTCCACGAGCTTGGTCATCAAGACTGCCTCATCGTGCAGCGACTTTATAGAAGAGGCGTCCGGTTTCACCACGCCATCTTTTATTGCTTCCAGATACCCTCTTATGTTGGACAAGGGGGTCCGCAGTTCGTGGGCGGCATCGCTCACCATGTTCCGTTTCATCTCTTCCCCCCGGGCCAGCCCATCCGCCATGGCATTGAAAGAAAGGCCCAGTTCCGCTAGCTCATCTCTTCCCTGGACCTTCACTCTTTGTGAGAAATCGCCCTGGCCGACGCGGTTAGCCGCTAGTGTCATGGCATGTATCGGGGCGGAAATCCTCCTGGAGAGCCAGAATGTGAGCACGGACGCGAGCAGAATCGCCAGGAGACCCCCCAGAATGAGGAAACGGTTTACCGAAGAGACCAGGCTCTGGACCGGGTTTTCTCTGGCTGAGCTTTCCGGATTGATGTAAAGGGTGCCGACGGACACCATGCCCATGCGCAGCGGCGTGGCCGAGGGAGCCCAGCGAGGGTCGTCACGTTTCCCCAGGAAAGTCTTGCCCGAATCGGCAACAACGGTCCCTGCGTTGTCTGTGAGCACTACCCGCTGGCCGTACACCGTGCCCAGTTGTTCCGTGAATGGTTGTATATCGGTCCATCCACGTCTTTGCATATAGGCTTGAGTGAGCAGTGATGCCATACGGCCAACCCGTATTTCATCGTTCCGTTGCTCATACATCCGGATTTCTCTGGCAGCCGTGCGGGCGACGAACAGAGATACGATTCCGATGGCGAGGAGGATGACAAGCGTGAAGGCTACGAGCAGCCGGAAACGCAGGCTCCGTGTCATGTCTACGGGCCCCCTTGTGCGTTCAAGGGTCTACTGGTCCCGGGCCCCTCAGGAGCCGTCGCGATTGCAGCAAAGAACTTGTACCCGGCCCCATACACTGTCTTGATGAAAGTAGGATGCTCAGGGTCCGGCTCAAGCTTCCTCCGCAGGTTCAATATATGGACGTCTACGGTCCGGTCAAAGCCATCGAAGTCGTACCCAAAGACCCGGCTAACCAACTGGGCCCGGCTGAAGACGACTCCCGGCTCCTTTGCCAATGTACCCAGCAAGCGGAATTCGATCGGGGTGAGCTTCAAAACTCGTCCATCCACTGAAGCTTCATGTTTTTCGAAGTTGAGCTTGAGCGGCCCGCTTGTTATCTCTGCAGGCCCTTGTCTGAATGGGTCCTGGGGAAGCCTTCGCAGTACCGCGCGTACCCGTGCAGCCAGTTCCTTGGGACTGAAGGGCTTGGTGACGTAGTCGTCTGCGCCGAGTTCCAGTCCAAGCAACTTATCATCTTCAGTGGTCCTGGCCGTGAGCATGACTATCGGCACGTCGGACTCGGTACGCAAAGTGCGGCAGACCTTCAGGCCGTCCATGCCGGGAAGCATAAGGTCCAGGACTATGAGGTCCGGATGCATTTCACGTGCCAGCCTCAGCGCTTCGAGGCCGTCGGAAGCAGTCGTCACCCTGTGGCCGTCCCGTTCCAGATAGATCTTAACTAGCTGGACAATCTTGCCGTCGTCGTCAACAACGAGAATGCGTTTTCCTACCATGCGAACACCATATGCGGTCAAATGCTACAAGATAATTGTTGAGGAATTATTAAGACCAGGGCGTGGTATAATGGTGACAGGGGTTGGGATGAGTGGAATTAAAGTCGCCCTTTAAGCTCCGATTATCAGCTCGTCCCGCCCCCCTCTTTTTCAACGGGACAGGCAGCCACACCAAGTACCCCCGGACCGGCCCCGAAAGCCATGATTGGGCTGAATTCGCTGACATAACTATAGCGGCAATTGAATCTGGCCTGCAAGCGGGCCTCTATATCCTTCGCATCCTGTGCGGCCGCCGAATGCGCAACGAATACATCAATCAAGTTTCTGCCCATCTCCGCTTCCAGGCTGTCCATGATCCTGAGGATTCCTTTTCCACGGTCCCGCGAGAAGCTGACCAGGTGCACCAGGCCGTCCTTACCGATCTTGAACATGGGCTTGACACCCGCTGTCTCGGCTACATCCCCGAACAGCTTCGGTATGCGTCCCGTACGGTGGGCGTATCGGACCGTATCCATAACGAACAAGCACCATGCCTGCCGGCGTGCCTTTTCAGCCGCCAGTAATACATCGCAGAGGGTCTTGCCCCGGGCGGCCACCATAGCTGCTGAGAGGACGATGAGCCCCTGTCCTCCGGTAGCATTGCGTGAATCAAACACCTTCAGGTCCAACCACGGCCTTGACCTTATGATCCCCTCGGCTGCCGCCGATGCGCTGCGAAACACCGAACTCAGTTTCTCGGAAACGGTAATGCAGACTATTTCGCTGGTAGTCTCTGAGAGCCGTTCGAGCACACGGGAGAAGTGCGCAGGGCTGATGGCCGCGGTGGTAAAACGGGCGCCCCTGTCCAGGGCCCGGTAGACCTCGGGGATAGTGAGATCCACTCCGTCAGTGAGGACCTTGCCTCCGCATGTTGCCGTAGCCGCGGGAACGACCTCGATGCCGTAACGTCCGGCGACATCAGGCGGCAGTTGAGCGATGGTATCGGTGATTATGCGGACGTTAGACATCTGGGAGTAATCGTAGAGCCCGCACATTGCGGGGCCGCAACGCCCCGAAATGGCGCCGGTCCAGAGTTGCCGGTCCATGGCATCATGGTAGCATCGCTGATGAAGAAGGGCAACAGAGGGTTGCACTTGACAATATACAGACCAACCCCCTGTTTGCCATTGCCGTATGTTTCTCGATATATTTAGTTGAACCGCAGGGGCTTTTTGTATGTCAGATTTGCCGAAATCAGTTATCCTCGTCGAAGAGGGTCCGAGGGAAGGGTTCCAGATGGAAACCTCTCATGTTGCTACGGCTGACAAGGTGCGGCTGGTAGACTGCCTGTCCGATACAGGCCTGAAACACATCGAGGTTACATCCTTCGTCAATCCACGGTTTATTCCACAGATGGCCGATGCCGAACAGGTGTCAGAGGCATTCGCCAGAAAGCCCGGGGTACACTACTCCGCCCTGACCTTCACCGCCAGCGGTGTACGCAAGGTTCTCAGTTCGGGAAAGTACGACGATGCCGGCCCTCTCCCGATAATCGCCAGCGATGCCATCAGCTTGAGCAACACGAACAAGACGACCCAACAGGCGATCGTGTCGGTTCATGGCTGGTTGAAGGCAGTCAGGGACGCAGGGTTCCCTTTGAGCGCCATCGTGGCCAACGTCTTCGGCTGCAATGTCGAGGGGGACATCCCCGTCACGAAGGTCATTTCCATAATAGAAATGCTGAGAAGCACGTCAATGGAAATGGGCATGAAACTGGAGACTGTCGGACTGGCAGATACCGTTGGCTCTGCCAACCCTGTCCAGATAAAGAGAGTGGTGTCGACGGTCAGGGACAAATTCCCCGGAATGGAACTGTACCTGCACCTTCACGATACCCGTGGCACAGGCATGGCCAACCTGTATGCAGGACTGGAAGCGGGTATTTCAAGGTTCGATTGTTCTATTGGCGGCCTGGGTGGTTGCCCCTATGCGGGCGGTGCGGCAGGCAACGTGGCTACGGAGGATGTGGCGCTGATGTGTGAGGAGATGGGGATCGATACCGGGCTGGATATTGAAAGGCTGTTCGCGTGTGCCCGAGTTGCTGAACAGATTGTTGGTCATGTGCTGCCCGGCAAGGCCAAGGTGGGGGGACGGGTGAAACACTGTATGTGAACGGGGCATCATGCTGCCGCGGATGTCCCTGGCATGTGACCCGATGGACCGCTCGCGATACAACTGATGTTGACCGAAAGCACCTGTGACTTGAGATAAGGAGGAAAACGATGGGTAAGAAGAAGCCATGTCCTAACTGCGAAGGTGAGGGTTTCGTCCAGAAGGCGCACGGGACTGTGCCTTGTGAAGAGTGCAACGGTGAGGGCGAAGTCGAAGAGAAAAAGTAGGTAGCACTGGCCTCCAGCACCTTGCCGAAGCAAGAACAGACGAATCACGTTATTGACGATGGTTATACTGCGAGTTACAGGGGATTAGTGCATAGGACGTTTTCTTGTTAGGATTGATATATGAAACTAGGTGCATTTGAACTGAAAGACCCCCTGCCCGACCTGAAGGACCCACACGCCTTCGCCATTTTGCACCCCTGGGTGGACGTGGGGAATGTCGGCACGCTCGCCCTGTCCCGGTTGGAAACCGAATCAGGTGCGGTGCCTCTTGGGAAACTTGCCAGACCGGGGGCTTTCTTCGACTTTACACGCTACCGTCCCACCTTTCAAATTGTAGAAGGGGCCCGCAAGGTATCAGTACCCAATACCACCGTGTCCTGTGCCCTCACAGGCAAAGACAACGATTTCCTGTTTTTGAAGTTGCTTGAACCACACATGCTGGCGGAGACGTACGTTGACTCGGTCCTTGAATTGCTGAAGAAACTCGGAGTGAAGCGGTATTACCTCCTCGGCTCAATGTATGACATGGTGCCTTATACGCGACCCTTGCTGCTGACAGGCCATGCCAACTTCAAGATAGATACATGGCCTGAAGCCGCAAAGCTGCTGCCAAGTGACTATGTCGGACCCACCAGCATGATGGTGCTGATAACCCAGAAGGCTGCCGAGATGGGGATAGAGACCTGCACAATGGTCGTCCATCTGCCCAATTACCTTGGCTTGGACGACGACTACAGGGGTCAGGTCAGGCTGATGGAGGTCCTTTCGCCGCTTTATGGCTTCCCGCCCTCCGTCGAGGACGCGAACAAGGCTAGAGAGCAGGTGGAATCGGTCGCCCACATGGCAGAGCAGATATTGAAGCAAGAGCCGCAGTACAAAGTCATCCTGCAACAGCTTGAGGAAAGCTATGACTCAAGGGTAAGAACGTCAAAACAAACGACCCGCCTGTCGCCCCAGTTGGAACAATTCCTCCAGGATCTCGGCAAACGCCTCGACCATGGCTAATTCCGCTCGGGGCAGGCCGTGTGCCTCCCGGAATGGTGGACAGGCATGAAGCCTATCTCATCTCGATAGGTTCTATGAGAATGCCGCCGACCTTGTCAGTGTCGAAGTATGAAGCACGGCCCGTTGTTCCATTCGGGAGTTCATACGCGCACTCATAGATAATCTTGTGCCCCTTCTCGATCAGCTTCGCGTTTTCCTGGTCGTAGTCGTCCGTGAAGAAGCCAAGATGATTGACGCCTTCCCCCTTAGTTTTCAGAAACTCCATCCAGTGAGTCTCTTCAGCGATAGGCTGGATTAACCCTATATGAAGTGGGCCAGCCTGGGCCGTGGCCACCTTGGTCAGGACTACATCGGGAGGGACTGGTCTGCCCAGCAGCGTTCTCGACTTGTACTTCTGATTGGCCATCTTGAAGGGGCCAATACCCAGGGATTCATAATGCTTGATTGCCTTGTCTAAGTCCTTGACTACCATCCCCAGGTGATTGAATCTTCCTAACGGTATCCCCAGTTCCATGCTGGCCTCCATTTGAATAATATCCATGCACTTCAGGCCGCAGATGCCCGCCACCAGAGCTCGTCGCGCTTCGCAGTCCACGCGTGATCCCCATTCACCGACTGGCTTTGCCTTTAGAACTCCCCCGGCGGGTTTGGCACCGGAGCTATTATATGTCGACAATATCTTCATTTGCCAGTAATGCTGACGGCAGTGAGCAAGCTATTTCTGCACCATAAGTTAACAGAATGGTAAAGACAAACTACTAAATACCGCAACCATGGCCGAGATAGACATTGACAAGGCCTATACCGGTAAGCATAATGAAAATATTATGAAATCAAGGGAGGTATCTGGCGTTGAGGAAACTCACGTTGACCGTGGTCTGTTTGACAGTTCTGCTAGGATTACTGAGTTCCTGTACCCCTGCTAAGACTTCAACCTCTACGACGACCTCCGCCACTACTGCGGCTGCTCCCGTTACTACAACTCCTGCGTCTCCCACCAAGCCTGCTGCTCCTGCACGTGTGACACCGAAACTCCTGACTGTGTCTACCCTTGATGTAGGGAGCACGGCTTACCAATACGTTGGGTTTGTCGGAGAATCCATCAAAGACAAGTTCGGCGTGGCAATGAGGCTTTCGCCGGTTAGCAGTGACGTAGGCAGACTGGTGCTGGCCCGGACGGGCCAGATACAATTTGCGCAATTAGGTGGTGCCGGGCTGCTGGCGCGTGAAGGCCTCGCCGATTTCTCCAACCGGGCCTGGGGGCCCCAGCCACTGCGACTGACGTACCAGTTGGCGGGCGGCATAACAGGTGTGGCTGTTCGGGCTGATTCTAACATTCAAACCATCAGGGACTTAAAGGGAAAAAGAATTCCGTTTGTGGTCGGTGTAGCCGCTCACAACACATTGATCGAAGGAATACTTGCTGGCTTCGCCGGCCTTACTTGGAACGATGTGGTCAAGGTAGATTTTCCCTCCTTTGCAGCGACCGTGGATTCTCTTGTAGCGGGAAAAACCGACATCGCCATAATCAATCCCACCAGCAGCCAGGCAGTGGTGGTCCAATCAGGCCCTGGCGGAATCCGCTGGCTACCCCTGCCTTTCGCCGATAAAGCAGGGTGGAAGATCCTGCAGGATTTTGCACCGGATAGACTGCCGACAAGGGTCACGACCGGACCCACGATATCAGAAAGCAAGCCTCTGGAGGCGTTAGGCGGTCCGACCGCCATTGATGCGTATCCCTCGTTGGACCCGGATGTAGCCTATTTCAACACCAGGGCATGGGCTGAATCCTTCACCCTGTTCAAGGACAAGCACGTTCTTCTTAACGATGCGTCCCTGGAACATGCCCTGGATGTTGTCGGAACAATCCCGTACGCGTGGCATCCGGGTTCAATAGCCTACTTCAAGGATGTGGGCAAGTGGACGCCGCAACTTGAGGCCTGGAACAACAAAGTTCTCGATCATGAAGCCAGGCTGCTTAAGGCATGGGAAGCCTGTCTTGCAGAAGTTGACGCAACCAAACTCACTGAAGATAAACTGCCGGCCCTGTGGGCCAAGTATAGAAAGGAAGTCCCACCAGTAGAGTAGTAATATCGTTTGCCCGCCATTCGACCCCTGACCGGGCTGCATGGCGGGACTAATAACACGCGGCTCTGTTGGCAGGGGGTCTCACTTCACGATACGGACTCGTGAAACACAACGGCTGCGCTCGAGGCCATAATCATGCGTTACGCTTACCTGGCGATTGGCTGCGGAATACTGGGAACGGTAATAACCCTTGTCGTCGTTTTCGCATGTCAGTATCTCGGCATCGATATTACCAGCCACCTGTGGATCCTTGCTATTCCAATTACCCTGTCGCTGGTGGTAAACATCGGTCTGGTCGAGCTATATGACAGGCGCCGCAACAGGAAGTAAAGGAGTATCATATCGTTGACCGGACTGAAAAGAGAATATGCACGACATAAGGTTTATCAGTCGTGTCGTTGCGACGAAGGAGACATAGATGCCATCAGTGGATGTGGTGAGCAAGGTGGACCTGCAAGTGCTGGATAATGCGGTCAACAACGTGAAGCGTGAAATCGTCAGTCGGTTCGATTTCAAGAACGTTAAGTCTGAAATCACTCTCGACCGGAATGAGAAGTGCATTCGCATTGTTACCGCAGACGATTCGAAGGTGAAGACGATTATGGGGATGCTCATAGCGCAATGCACACGGCTGAAAGTGGACCCCGAGTGTTTGGATGCCAAGGGGGTCGAACTCACCTCCCATTCCAAGGGAGACGTGAAGATCAAGATCAAGGAGGGCATCCCTAAAGAGACCGCCCAGAAGATCGTCAAGCTCATCAAGGGTCTCAATCTGAAGGTCCAGCCGGCCATTCAAGATGACCAGGTCAGGATTACCGGCAAGAACATCGATGACCTTCAGGAGATCATGCGCCTGCTCCGGGAGCAGGACTACAACCTTCCTCTCCAGTTCGTCAACATGAAGAAGTGACGCAGTGTCTCACGCAAAAGACGTGGCTTGCCCGCGGCCCATGGTGGAACATAAGGGCTGCCTCGGCCAGCGGTCGTCGCTCTCGTCGACATGAAGCCCTGTGCCTGCTTTCGCCTCGCACCCCTTGAACTTCGTGTATGTGTAATAACGAACGGCGTTCGGCCCCTCCGCACTGCTCTCGGCGATAAGACCTCGCGGCCTTCCTTGGCTCAGGCCAGTGGGCGTGATTCCATGGCAGCGAACGACTCCAGCGCGAGGCAGATACGCCCTTCGTCGTGAAAGTTGTCGCTCGGGACACAAAGTCTGGCGCGAAACTCTCTTGATGCGTACGTCAAGAATGTTGCCGACAAGCCCGCCCCTCAGGCCTGACACACGGAAGAGCATGGACATATTCCCGGTTGCCTGGCGTTTCAACTCTCCCTCTGCCAGCAGGGGGCTGGTGCCCCTCATCAGCGTGGAGTCACGATACGCGCGACGACGATGTCACGGCAAACATTACACCATTTACTCTGTGCAAGGTATAGCCGAGGGTTGCCCGGTATGCTATTGTGCTAAACACAGTATTATGTCGGGTTGGATCAGGGGCTGGGACATTTCCGACGCTAGTGGGCAATAGTATGGCTTGCTATGTTCGTCTTGGGGCTGGCGGCAGGAACATCAAAGAAGGAGGGGCAAAAGGGTTAAGGGTTAGAAGCTTCGTATTGTTGGTGTCGTGTTCCCAGGGATGAGACAAGATAACGAAAGGAGGCAGCAAAGAAAATGCCAGGTGTAGAAAAGAAAGGGACGACCAGAAGAGATTTTCTGAAGATAATGGGTGTAGGCGGGTTGGGGGCGGCTTCTGTATATGTCATAGGTTGCGGGAGTCCTCAACAGATCGCTTCGACGGTAACGAAGACTGTTACGGGAGGACCGGGCGGGACGGTAACGAACACCGTGACGGCAACGCAAGCCGTGACGTCTACTGCGACGGCAACGCAGGTTGTGACGACAACTGCTCCGGCGCCAGCGGTCAAGGAACTTGCCAAGGCGATAGGGTACGTTTCAGTTAAAGCGGCCTACTGCGGTGGTTGCCGGACGTGTATGGCCGCCTGCTCATTGAAACAGGAGGGTGCCGTCTGGCCAGAGATGTCCTTGACCTGCGTTATTTCCCCCGTTACTGAGCTTTTCAACTCGCGGGTGTACGCTTGTCGGCAATGCGACGATGCACCGTGCGTCAAAGCATGTCCCACCGGGGCATTTGCGCCGGATGCGAAGACCGGGGCCAGGGTTGTTGACCAGGCGAAGTGCGATGGCTGCAGGCTGTGCGAGGCGGCATGCATCATGTATCCGAACCAGCCCATAAAATATAATCCCACCACGAAGAAGGTCAAGAACTGCGACCTGTGTGGTGGCGACCCGCTCTGCGTGAAATTCTGTCCTCAGTCACAGGACCTGACCAAGCTGGTCACCCCCAAAGGTCCCAACGGGTCCTCCTATGTGCGGCCGGAGAAGAACCGGGTGAGGAAATTCATCAAGACCCCGGTTGCCGCCAACGCATCAAAGGAAGGCGTACGGTGGTTGAGCCAGGTAGATGACGACAATTGGTGGGCCTTTGACGGCAGGGTTGGCCATCAGACGCCAGACTAGGCTCCGGGAAGTAAATAGGCATAAGATAGGAGGTTCAGAAAATGGCATTTGGATATGCAGGTAAGATTCTCAAGGTTAACCTGACCACGGGAGCTACTACCACCGTGGACACGCAGCCCTACGTGGATAAGAAGTTTATCGGCGGGCTGGCCCTGGCAGCCAGGCTCTATTGGGAGGATGTAACGCCGCAGTGCAAAGCCTTTGACCCGGAAAACGCCGTGATATTTGCCTCGGGCCCGAGTTCAGGAACAATGGGCTTTGGGTCGCGCACTACGATTGCAACCAAGACGCCGGAGGCAATCCCGGAATGCTTCGGCTATTCCTGCCCCGGGGGCGACTTCAGCGCGGAGCTCAAGTTTGCCGGCTATGACGCCGTTGTCGTTACCGGCAAGGCAAAGCAACCGGTCTACGTACTGATACGGGATGCGAAGGTTGAAATCCTGTCGGCCATTGAACTCTGGGGAATGGGCGTTTATGCCACTACCAGAGAACTGAAGAGGCTCTGGGGTTGGAAAGCCAGTTCAATGATTATCGGCCCTGCCGGAGAGAACATGAACCAGGGAGGCGCCACAATCATATGCGACCTGGGGCATGCCGCGGGCGAGGCCTCTCCCGGCTCTGTCATGGGCTCCAAGAACCTGAAGGCAGTGGTCGTGAGCGGATCGGGTAAGGTGACTGTTGCCCGGCCTCAGGCGTTGCTTGACTACTACGAGAAGTCCTGCAGGATCGGCGGCGCAGAGGCTGGCCCGCATATAGTCAACTCCATTGCCTACGAAGGGTTCGAGGGCACGAATCTGGGGCTGACTGACAAGATGAAAGCGGTCAGGCCAATCGAGAACGTCCACGAGTGGTGGAACTGGCAGACCAGCCGGTGGTCTGAATACTACGCTGCCCGTGACGAGCTGAACGCGGGCACGGTACACATTAAGATGGGGGGATGCTTTTCCTGTCCCACGCAGTGTCAACAGGCTACCATGCCGAAAGCCCTGCCGGCGGGCGAGGGCAGCAAGTACCCCGAAACAGATATCCGGTTTACCTACAACCTGAACCCGCCGTACTCCTATGGCAACCAGTGCCATGAGTTTGAGTATGTGAATACGCTGACGCAACTCGGCTATGGGGGTATGTCCCACGGACGACCCGGAATGTGGGAGAACTTCAACCAGGGCGATGTGGGCATGTCGTCGCACGCATGGACAACGGATTTCCAGGGTCTGCGGGACTACGTTGACAAGGGCCTCCTGACCCCGGAGGATACCGGCCTGCCCACCATCAAGGGCCAGTATCATAAATGGGTTACGTACGAGTTTGTGGGTCCTAAGGGCTGGATCTATAAGACGGCCAATAGATCAAACAAATTCTTTGAGGCCGCCTCGATGGGCCGGCTCAGAATGCTGACGAAGTTCGCCAAGGAGGGCTTCGGCCACGGGACAGCGGCGCAATGGCAGGAAGCGTACGACAATCATGTGAATAAGCCGTATTACCAGACGAGCCAGGATGATTCCACCGGAAACCAGACCGCTTTGAACTTGATCGTCGAGTCGACCCAGATCAGGGACCGCGCCAACAGCGGCATGAGCCACATAACGGGAGTGAGCAAGCAGCTTGCCCAACTGGTGTCCTCGGCTGACGTAGCTGCGGCACCGGCGAAGCAGCGGGAGAAGTGGGCCAAACTCGGGCTGTGGGGTCCCAAGGCGTGGGACATAGGTTCCGAACCCAGGACGTTCGAGGACAAGGCACAGGCTGCCATTGTGATGCAGCATGTGGACCTGGACAGGGACAGCCTGCCGGGCTGTGGCTGGGGCGCCTATCCCAGGGTCTACTCCATCATGACAGCGGACATGCTGAGAGAGCCGCACGGCCCACTTGCTTATGCCGCCATAACCGGCAAAGACATATCCTATAAAGACTATCTTGCTCAGTATGAAGTCGCCTGGACCCAGATGAGAGCCATTCACTGCAGGGAGGGAAGGCGAAGGGAGCACGATACACTGAGCGAAGGCGCCTGGAAGAAGACGACCTGGACCACCAAAGCCGAATGGAACAAGGCGATGGACGAATACTACACGTTGCGAGGCTGGGATAAGACTACCGGAGTACCAACCCGGGCCAGGCTGACAGCGCTGGGATTGGCGGACGTTGCCGACGGCCTGGCGAAGGCAGGAGTACCCGTAGCGTAAGACTAGCCGAGAGTTTCTTGCAGCAGGGGACCCTATTAGAGGTGGGGGGCTTTGGGTAACCTCCCACCTCTAATATTAGCCATGCCGGGGGTGCACAGTGTCGGAAGAAACGAAAAAGGAAATGGGTGACGAAATTCAAAATACAATAGCCGAAAAGATACGAGAGGAATCAAGGGAGCATGCCAGGCTGACAAGGATCGACTCCATTGCCTGCCTGGCCCCCGGCCTGGGGCATCTGGAGTTTGTAGCTATGCTGGGCGACATGATTACGGATGCCAGGTTCGCTGACATCAAGCTCATGAACCTGCTTGACGCAGGCCCCGGAGCAACCTATCTCTGCTCGGACAGGTACATCGCCAGGGAAAACCTCGAAATAATGCTCACTAAAGAGGGCATCCGGACCGCAATAGCGGCCAGGGTAAGAGAGAACTCGGAGAAGCTCAAACTGACCAGCGTCGACTCGCTTGATAGCATTGCCCCTTCCCTGGGGCGTGGTGAGGCGCAGGACAACCTGGCCGCGATGTTCGACGATGATAGATACAAGGACATTAAGTTGGTTGCTGCCACTGCCGGAAGCGGCCCGGTCTATCTCTGTTCAGACAGGCACATCACCAGGGAAACCGCCGAGAAACTGCTTCGGACCGAGGAAGAGCGAGCCAGGATAGCCGAAATGGTGAGAGAGGGCTCCAGGGACCTTGCCCGGAGGCTGACCCGGTCTTTCTCAGTGCGTAAACCTGATGCCACGCCTAAGGCGGCTGCGCCATTGAGCGGCGGCAACAACTCCGGCTCATCGGTCTACAACGTTATGGGGTCTGACAGGGTTGACTTTGATTTCGCCGACATGGTCAAGGATGATAGGTACCAGGACATCAAGCCGGCGGTCACTGCCAGGGGTGACGCCTTTCTCTACTCGGAGAGGTACATCACTGGCAATTACGCGGAGATACTGGCCGGCGCTGAAGGGAACGATCCCTGCGACACCATCGCCGCGCTGGTCAGGGAGGGTTCGAAGGTCTACGGCCAACCGACGAGCTTTGAACTCTTTGGAGAGCCGGTATTCAGCATAGACCCTGGCGAGCTTGAGACGAATATTGCTCATATCCTTGGGCAGCCGAAGTATCACGACATAAAGCAGGTCCAATCCTCGGGCGGGACACGCTTTCTCTACTCCAACCTGCATCTGGATGAGGCAGAGGCGGTCAAACTTGCCGAGCGGTCACAGGTGAAGCCAACGCGCAAGAAGAGCGGAATGAAACGGCCAGCAGCAGCGAAACGTGCGGGTGGCGACGATGGGAAGACAAGACCACCCGTTTTGAAGAATTCGTGAGCTTGAACTGGAGCTATCGCGGTGCTATTTACCGGAGGAGGTACGAAGACATGAGACTGAAAATACGTAGTTTGGCGGTGCTGGTTATTGCCGTTCTGCTCATTGCACCGGCATCGGCAGTCCTGGCAAACGGGATATTCATGCCTGATATCGGTCAACTGAAGATTACTCCGTTATCGGCTGGTGTCGGAGAAAAGATAACCATAAGCTTCGTGACAGCGAATGACAGCATAGATACCGCAGGAACCCTGGACCTTGTTGTCAAGATAAACGGTGTGGTTGAAAAAGAGGCTCCGGTGTACATTGAAGCGCAGGACCAGGTGCCTGTGACCCTCACCGTGTCAAGGGATAAACCGGGGAAGTATGAAGTGAACATAAATGACATGGTATTCGGGACGTTTACTGTTGGAGGGGGAGCGCCGGCGGCAACGGGGGCGCCGCCAGCAACGGGAGCGCCGCCAGCAACGGGAGCGCCAGCTACGGGGGTAGTGGCTACGGGAGTGGTGGCCACGGGGTCTCCGGCAACAGGAGCGCCAGCGACCGGAGTGGTGGCAACAGGAACGCCGGCGACAGGATCTCCTGCAAGTGGAGCGGCAGCAACGGGAGTGGCTGCAACGGGAGTGGTGGCAACTGCGCCAGGAGCTGCGATCGTGGGAGGGGTGCCTGTTGTTATCAGGGTTGACAACTACTGGAACTTCCCCAATTGGCTGGTGATACTCGGTCAGATCGTCGGAGTTATTGTGCCGCTTGCCATAATAGATTACCTCATTAGAACGAGAAAGCGGAAGGGCGAGAAAGCGTAGCCATGGTAGCGTTCAACAGGCGCCAGCCCGTGCAGGGAACGTAACAAAGACGGGTGGCTGAAAAGTAAGGCAATAGGAAGGTCATGAAGATGGGAGAAGAGGAGCTGAAGGGGAAGGGGTCCTCCAGGAGAGATTTCCTGAAGGGTATTACGGCAAGCGTTATCGGGGGCGGGGTAATGATTTCCGGTGTTGTTGTAGGCACAGCAGGGGGAATCGTCTCCGAAGTTGGAGTCAGGGGAAAAAAGCAAGCCCCTCTGCCTGCCTCTGAGGGCTATGTTGCCTCCTTTGCATCAAACCCTCCGCCCCGCAGTCAGGGTTATCTTCTGGTAGACACCAAGAAATGCGCCAGTTGCCAGAGTTGCATGGTTGCCTGTTCTCTGGTGCATAACGGGAAAGAGAACGTCTCGCTGTCCAGAATACAGATAGTCCATGACTCGTTTGGAAAATACCCCGACGATGCGGCACAGAATCAGTGCCGCCAGTGCGTCTATCCGATGTGCCTTGCTGCCTGCCCGACAGGCGCTCTGCATGCCGATAAGAAGTTTGGCAATGTGAGGACAGTTGATGAAGAACTGTGCATTGGCTGCCAGCGGTGTGTCGAGGCATGTCCCTTCGCACCCAGCAGGCCTGTCTGGTATTCGCAGGAGTCATATTCGCAGAAATGCGACCTGTGTTCGGATACACCATACTGGAGCGAAAAAGGTGGTCCAGGCGGCAAGCAGGCCTGTGTAGAGGTTTGTCCGATGAAGGCGATAAGGTTCACGTCTGAGGTACCGACGCAAATAGGTCATGCTGGATACATCGTGAATCTGAGGACCGCGAACGCGCCTAAGCTCGGGCTGGAAAGAACTTAAACAGCCGCTGCAATCAGCTATGGAGAGTATGACATGTACGGATATACTGGCAAAATCCTGAGGCTGGACCTGACGAATGGGAAGGCCATCGTCATGAACACCAGGGACTATGAAGAGTGGGTAGGTGGCCATGGGATCGGCTCGGCGATTTTCTGGGACCTGGCTGTAAAACCGGGCGATTGGGACATGCAGGACGGCTTTGATCCAAGGAATGTTGTCACCATGATGACTTCTCCTTGCACCGGCACCCTGGCCCCTTCCATGGGGGGGAGGATGGAGGTACAGGGAGTCGGTCCGTATCCGTATCCCTTCAACTGGTTCACCAGGAGCAACATTGGCGGCCGGTTTGGCGCCATGTTGAAGTGGGCCGGGTGGGACGGCATAGTCATTACGGGCAAGGCAAGCTCGCCAGTTTGGGTCAGCATAGTCAATGACCGTGTGACCTTTGAGGACGCCGGTCGCCTGTGGGGTCTTACCACCTGGGATGCGCAGCATGAGATATGGAAGCAGCTTTGTCCTGACCGAGACTATACCAACTGGTGGCAGGAAGGGTCCAGACGGAGTGCCGGCAGGACCACCCAAAGACCGGCGGTGATGGCAATTGGCCCTGCGGGAGAGAACCTGAGCAGAATTGGCTCACTGGTACATGATGCCGGCGATGGGGCCGGACAGGGGGGGTTCGGCGGTGTCTGGGGCTCCAAGAAATTGAAGGCCATCGGTGTGATCGGGACTGGAACGGTAGATATTGCCGACCCCAAGGCGCTGATGGACGCCAGGACATGGCTGGTAAAAGAGCACACATATAATCTCGATGACCCGGCGGCCTCAACCAGCGGTGACGTCAATGACAGGGTGGGGCTTGCAGAATACGTTGAGCCAGGCAGAATAGCGGGGTGCATGTCCTGTTTTGCACCGTGCCGGAGAAGGTCTATCAGCGGGAGGTTTAACGATCAGCAGTGCCACGAGTCATACTGGTACCCTGATGCAAATACTGAACATGCAATAGCAAAAGAGCCGGGACTGAAGACTCAGCAAGTGAAGCTCTGGGCGGCTGACTGGGTACAGAAGTACGGAGTCAGCGCTACCGACATCAACGCCTACAAAAACCAGCGTTACCTGCTGAACCTGTACAAAATGGGTGTACTGGGACCGGGGAAGAAGATCGACTCTGCACCCCTGAACTATGAAGAATACGGCACGGCGAAATTCGCTGAAACTTTTGTGAAGACCATAGCCTTCAGGGAAGGGATAGGAAACGACCTGGCTGAAGGACTTGTCAGGGCTTCCAAGAAATGGGGCCGGTTGGACCAGGACCTTGATAGCGGCCTCTTGCCATCGCCGCAGTGGGGATACATGTGGCACTGGTCGCTACCCGGCGTTGAATGGGCTTATGGTTCCCTTATGGGAGACAGAGATATCAATACGCGTGCTTTGGACAAGTTTGACCCTAGAGTGCCAACGGAGCAGTTGGTCAATATCTGGGCTGAAAAGACGATCCCCTTTACCGGAGACCCGTTCATGTTTGACTACAGTGACGGCCCCACCGGCATATATTCCGAGCATAGAGCCAAGCTGGTTGGCTGGCTCCGGCGTTTCTCCGTATTCTGGTTGGGGTCGGTAGGGGGTTGTGACTGGCGGTATCCGCGCATCATTAATACTGCAAAGGCTGATTTCAGAGGTTTTACGCCGGACTTGGAAGAATGGGTCCTGAATGCCGTCACAGGGAAGACCAGGAGCTATGCCGACTGCATGAAGATAGCCCGTAAGATCTTGAATCTGGACAGGGCCATCCACGTATTGCAGGGAAGACACAGGAATAATGAAAAGTTTGCCCCTTTCATATTCAAACCCAAGGTCAGGGACGAAGAAGAGGCCTCCGGTATGCAGTTTCCTGTATACCAGGATGGGAAATGGGGCCGCAAAGTGTTACGTGACCGCTTCTTGGTCGAATCCAGGGTCGAAGAATGGAAGACGCACTACTATAAGCTGGAGGGATGGGACACAAGCAGCGGATGGCCTACCAGGAATACGTTAGAAAAAGAATTGGGCATGGGCCACGTTGCAGACGTGCTTCAGGCAAGAGGGAAGCTGGGAGGTTGACCCAGGAGGAATAGCGATGATAAAGAAGACGTTTATCGTACCGGTCATGTTCGCAGTCCTTGTCGGGGGTATCGCCATAGCCTGGGTTGGCTCGCGATTATACCTCTACTCGCCAGAATTCGCCGGGTCTCACACCTATAACCTTTTCTTCAATAGCGCCCCATGGGCGATCATGTACTCTGCAGGACTTGGCATCTCACTGGGGGCGGTGGCCGCCAGATTCCGTAAGAGCGAATCAGGGACCAGGGATGAAGTGGTAGTGAGACGAGGGGCTGGCCTTTTGTTTGAGGACCTGGGGCTGGCATTCTGCGTACTTGGTGTGGTCGTTTTGCTCGCCACAGGAATCATGATGGGGGGCTCCGTGACCCCGAGAGTGTTGGCGGATTCAGCCGGAACGATCGGGTTTGTAATGAATGTGCACTTCGTCGGTATAGTAACGCTGCTTTTCGGCGTCGCCTATTTCGTGACACGTACCATAGTCTCGGGCGATTATGGCCTGGTGTTATCTCAGCTTAGAGGTTTTGTTCGTCCCAGGCGGCAGAGTGATTATCTGCCTTCTCTGAGATGGGCGATGCTGGCGGCTGCCCTGGCGTTGGTCGCCTTGGGGGTGAAAGGTACCGGGCTTTTGGCGGAACAGGTCCTGGGCCTGCCCAGGGAAATAGCTATTGTAACAAGTTTGACCCACGATATATTGGGTCTGGTCGGCGTGATTCCGGCAGGGGTTGCTGCTATACTGTTGATAGTGGAAAGCCTTGGCAAACAGGGGCGGTCCGCAAGTCAACCTGCTGAACTGAACCGGAGTATTGGGTAGATGGTCATAAATGGGGGTGCGCCCCTTGGGTTTGCCGCCTCGTTTGGGGCGGCTAGGATGCCCTTTGGGCGTGCTTGTACTGGATCTCTGAGGAAGGCCGGCGCTGGACGGCCGGGGTTGCCATGAGTGCTGTAGAAGAGACAACCTGCGCCCGGTACTTGAGCGGGGAATGGGTCGCCGAGGCTAAGTTCGTGCCACGGGAGATCCCGGTCACGGTCTACGTGAACAAGCAGGAGCTTGTGACCATGCTGTGTTCACCGCGGAGGCTCAACTACCTGGTCATGGGCTACCTGTATTCCGAAGGCATCATAGACAGTCGCAAGGACGTGGCCAGCATGCGCGTCTGCGATGATGAGCTGGAGGTGGATGTCATCCTTGTGAGAAAGGAATTCAAGGCATCGTCTTCAAGGACGCTGACCTCCGGGTGCGGGGGTGGCGTGACCATGGCGACCAAGGAGCTCGTCGAGAAGTCCAGGGTGAAGTCAAACATCAATGTTTCCCCTGTACAACTGGCCGGCCTGATGAGGAGGTTGATAGAGGCGGGCGAAATACACCACGAATACGGGGGCGTGCATACCGCCGCGCTTGCCGACAGCGGCGAACTGCTTGTGGTTGCCGAGGACATCGGCAGGCACAACACCCTGGACAAGCTGGCCGGTGAGTGTTTGTTGAAGGGCATTGTCATGAGTGGTCGCGTTCTGCTCAGCACTGGCAGGGTTTCGTCGGAGATGTTATTGAAGGCGGGGCGCATGGATGTCCCCCTTGTCGTTTCGCGTAACTCGATAACCGGTCGTGCAATATCCCTGGCCAGGGACCTCGGCATCACGGTGGTAGGGCACGCGCGTGGGGATCGGTTTATCGCCTATACGTACCCGGAGCGGGTGGGCTTTGTTCGAGATGAAAACCTGGTATTGAGCCAGGGGAGGTAAAGGGAATGCCAAAAATCGGCGCAACGGAGTTGATCATTCTCCTGGTGATCGTACTGATCATTTTCGGCGTGGGCAAGCTGCCGCAGATCGGTGGGGCAATAGGCAAGAGCATCAAGGAGTTCAAGAAATCGTCCAAGGGCGAAGATGAAGAGAAGGCCGCGCAAACCGCCCAGTCCACTCAGCAAGCCCCGCAAACCCCAACCGGGACCGCAAAGAGCTAAAGAGTCCCTCGTCTCTTGTTCCCCGCATCAAGTAACGGGTGGCCAGACCTTGGTTGATGGGGCAGGCGGTTTGATTATCTCTCACCAGGAGAGAGATAATCAAAGTGAGCGAAGTGGCCAACGAAGTACTTGCACCTCGCATTCGGAGTGGAGCGTTGGCAGTAAAGGTTTGGCGCGATGGATTTCCTCGGCATTGGCGCTGGCGAGATAATCATTATCTTGCTTATTGCATTCCTCGTATTCGGCCCGGATAAACTGGTCGACGTCGCGCGCACGGCAGGCCGGCTTTCCAGTAAGGTGAGGAACGCGGGACGCGAGTTCACCAAGACGATTCAAGATGAAGTCGACTTTGCCAAAGAGGCCAAGGAACTGAAAGAGGTCGGCCGCGAATTCGTCAAGACGGTGCAACAGGAAGCGGCTAGCATTTCAAAGGACGTTAAGGCAGCCGGGCGTGACCTTACAGAATCAGTGCAGGAAGTGACGTCCAGCATTTCAAAAGACGTTAAGACAGCCGGGCGCGACCTTGCAGAATCAGTGCAGGAAGTGACGTCCAGCATTTCAAGAGACGTTAAGACAGCCGGGCACGATCTTACCGAATCAGTGCAGGAAGTGACTTCAGATCCTGCAAACGAGGTGAAAGACGCCGGGCGTGAACTCCCGGGTCCCATCCTGGAAACTGGAAGTGCCGGCGCAGAAATCAGGGAGGGGCAGCCGCCTGAAAAGCAGTCCAGGCCTCCGGGGTGATCAATGATCGTGGTCATGGGTGGAGTATAGGTCCAGGTTGACGACAACGTAAGCATCCCTTCCGCCTGCCGATGCTTGGCCGGGCAGAGCGCCGTCCGTGCTTCCAGCGACGTACACGATATTACTTCCGTCCACTGCAACGGCAATCGCGAAATCCGAGGCGGCGGTGCCGAACTGGCGGGTCGAGAGTACGTTACCCTCACTGTCGTACTTCCGTACGTAGGCGTCCGCAGCGCCCAGTGAGGTCTGGCCGGGCAGAGCGCCGGTTGTGTAGCCAGCGACGTATACGTTGCCTCCCCGGTCCAGGGCAAGGCCATTGATGTAATCATTATCAGCGCTGCCAAACTGGCGGGTCCAGAGGATGCTGCCGGCGCCGTCGTACTTCCGCACGTAAGCGTCCGTAGCGCCCAATGGGGTCTGGCCGGTCAGCGCGCCGCCTGTATAGCCGGCGACGTACACGTTACCTGCTCCGTCCACAGCGACTCCATCGACGAAATCATAGGCCGGGGATCCGAACTGGCGGGTCCACAGGATGTTGGCGGCGCTGTCGTACTTCTGCACGTAGGCATCCCAATCGCCTCCCGCATAGGTCTGGCCAGGCAATGCGCCGGCTGCATACCCGGCAATGTACACGTTGCCTGCCCTGTCCGCAACAACTCCATAGCCGTCATCACCGCTGGCGCTGCCGAACTGGCGGGTCCAGAGGATGCTGCCGGCGCCGTCGTACTTCCGCAGGTAGGCATCCTTGGCGCCTGCTGAAGTCTGGCCGGGCAAAGCGCTGCCTGCAATCCCGGCGATGTACACATTGCCCGTTCCATCCACCGCAACACCAATGGCGAGATCATGGTCTGCAGTGCCGAACTGGCGAGTCCACAGGATGTTGCCGGTGCCGTCGTATTTCCGCACGTAGGCATCCCTGTTGCCTGCCGAAGTCTGGCCGGGCAGAGCGCCGTCTGTGCTGCCAGCGACGTACACGTTTCCATCACTGTCGGCGGCAACTCCAAAGGCGTTATCACCGGCGGCAGTGCCGAACTGGCGGGTCCAGACGATGTTGCCGGTGCTGTCGTACTTCTGAACGTATGCATCTCCATATCCTGGCGGGCCAGCCGCGACCTGGCCGGGCAGAGCGCCCCGTGTGTTGCCAGCGACGTACACGTTGCCCGCCCGGTCCACGGCTACCCCGTTGGCGTTATCGCCGTTGGAGGATCCGAACTGGCGGGTCCAGGTGGCGGGCGTTGGCACGGGAGCTGAAGTCAGAATTGAAGCAGGCGCAGGTGTTGGTGCTGGAGTGGATGTGCGGGACGTAACGGGTATCGGACTGGTTGGAGGTGCTGGTGTAGCCTCCGGCTGGGCGCAGGCCACGAGCAGCAACAACAGGCTCGATCCCGTAACGAGATGCCGCCGCAACCCTACCGTCACCTTACCCATACTACTTCATTGCCCTGAGAAAACACAATGCAAAGCCATGACCTTGTGGAACAGATAATGCCAGGGCCGCCCCTGATGGGGATGGGCGGCCCTCCGAAGTCATAGCGGGCTCCTGAGGCATTACGTCTCCGACCTTTGCGGCCGATAAGATCAGTTAGTTTCCATGGCGGAAGCCCGGGAACTGCTGAGAACCTCTGCTATCTACTGCACTGGCGCTACATCTTTTCGATACTTCGTCCACAGGGCTGGGAGTTTGTCCTCCGTAAGCTTGGTCTGCTCCGCTTCAGCAAGCATCGCTTCCCATGCCTTCGACAGGGATTCTTCGCGTTGCAGCACCTTGTTGTTCCATCCCTCAAGCGCAGGAGTCCATTTTCCAATCTCTTTGAGGTATCTAATCGAGCCAGGGTGCCATGCGTGGGCCAATTTCCCGACTATATCCAACACCTTGTCAACAGTGGCGTCTTTCAAGTAGATCTGTTTGTCTTTGTATAGGGAAAAGCTTTCGACGAATGCTTTGGTTGTGAAATAGGCGATGTCAGAATTGAGGGACTCGTATGTGTCAAAAGAGTATGGGGTGTCGAATACTTCTGCCGGCGCGCTGGCTGAGATGCCAGGCCCAACCGTCACAGTGTTCGGAATCCTGCCGGGTGCATAGTCATTCAGGATTCGCCAGCCTTCCTTATCGGACATGGGCATGGGTATCCATCGGATGCCACCCTGGCCTGATTCGATTTGGACCGCGCTTGAAGCGGCGGGATTGGCGATGGCTACGTCGGTCTTCCCTTGTATGAGGGCGTCTATCGAAGCCGCGTACGAAGGAAGTTCTACCTTAACGACGTCAGTCCATGTGAGCTTGGAGAATCCGACGAGTGCACCCTCTATCACGGTATTGTGCGCGGGCAATCCAATTACGAACGGGACCTTCTTCCCTTTCAGGTCTTTGAGCGTTTGGATGTCAGAATTGCGACGAGTGACAAAACCAGTGGTACCGGCACCGGGAAAATTGTACATCATGCGCAGCCGCTGCGGTCCCCAGGTCCGGTTAGCGAAGTCATCTCGCCCTTCCCGGGCGAGGATTGCGCTCCCGGCAAGTGTTGCCAGTTGGGTCTGACCTGACCGGACCACGGTTAGTTTGCCCACGTCACTACTGATAGGAGTCATCCTCACACGCACACTGGTCTTGTCCTGGAGCGATTCCGCAACGCTGCCGGACATGACATAAGACGAGGTCCCTACGTCGTGGACAGCCCAACTCAAGACGGTAGGCGCTGCCGGAGCAGGGCTCGAAGTCGTGGCGCCTGCGGTGGTACCTGGCCGGGGAGCAGTTGTTGTCGTGGCAGGCACAACGGTTGAAGCTAATGTAGTTGTTCCTGGGGTGGGAGACGTCTTGGCGCACCCGGTCAAAACAGTGACCGACACCAGCACGGCGATCATACACAGCGACATAAGAATCCTGGCCCTATTCATTGCACTCTCCTGTTTCTTTTTGCCATTCCCTCGATGGCACCTGACATCGACTTCCTGATCGAGACAGTCTAGCCTTTTTGGATTGAAATGGTCCAGGGTGTAGACACCCTCTTTTCTCAGGGCCGACAACTTCATCGGCACACTCCGTCAGGGACGTCGAGCGCCCTTGACATACATATCGAAATAGTCTTTCACGGGCTCCTCCAGTTCCTCCCGGGTGTAGTTCCGTTCCGTGAAACAGTGAGTGGCTGCGGCCAGGGCGCGAGGGACGTCGCCGGCGTTCGCCAGCGGCTTGAATCTATCCTTTTGTCCTACACCCATAGCCTCGGCAACCAGGCTGATATAGCTCCGGATTTCGAAGGGGTACTGGTCCTCCAGCGGTATGAAATGCCTCTGGCAGCCGGTGCAGACAGTCGCCAAGACTTGGGCGCCGGTGGCTTCAGCTTCTTTCAAGGGCAACCTGCGCCTTGCTTCAAATACTTCGGGACTCTGGGCCTCGGGGCGGCCTCCGCAGCAGAGGGCATTCTCCCGGTTATGCGCCATCTCCACCAGAGTGAGGCCCGGTATCGCCTTCAGGAGCGAACGCGGATTCTCATAGATTTTCTGCCGAATCGTGTTGCAGCTATCGTGCAGGGTAACTACCCGGTTGACCTCACTCCTGAAGGGAATCCTGTCCAGGTTTTCAATCAGGAACTGGCTCAGCTCGCGGGACTCGAACGGCACGTCAGCAACACGTGAGATGGAACCCGATACCGTCCCATGGCAACCGGGGCAGGAGAATACCGCCATTTTGGGCTTGAACGCCGCAATGTTGCTGACCAGTTCCTTGCCGAAGCTTTCCAATAGATCGAGACGGCCCCACAGTCTCGTAGGACCGCCACAACATAACTCACCGCCAACAAGGCCAACGAAGTTTATCTTCATGGCTTCGAGGATTCCCGCTGTTTCCAGGAGCATATGGGACATACACGCAACGTTGCAGCCGGCGAACCACACGATGTCCACGGGTTTTGGATCTACTGGTGCCCTTCTCAACCATCGTTCCTCTCGCGGTCTGATCTGCATCGAGTAGAACGCATTACCGAAGTTCAGGCGGTGCCCGGGATTTATGTATGCTGGAATTGGCAGGCGCTCGGTCGCGGCAAGTCGCACAATAGCCGCGGAAAAGGCCTCTTGGGGAGCAAGGCCTTCCGGGCACGCCCTCGTGCAAGCCCTGCAGTGTCCGGCGCAGGACTGGATCGTCCGGCGTGCCTCCTCCGTGAGCGGTCCGCCTTTGAGAAAGCATGTAATACCTTCCATCACGGCCACGGGGCTAATACTCGCAACTTTCGCGAACGGAAAGGCTGGGCATGCCTCGAGGCAAAGGCCGCAGTTGGTGCATTTTGAGGCAAAACTGGTCCCGGCGGCATCGAATGATTCGGCAAGTTTGCTGCGTTTTTCGTTCATCATATTCGCATCTCCCCCAGATTGTGCTCATCATAACACTTATGTCCGCAATATTGCCACACTCACTGAGGACGAACAGGAGAAACCGTGTTGCTTCTCTGCCAGGCTCGTTGGCCCCGCTCAGGTTTTGGAGATGCTGCGTGTATGCCGCACCCCGATATCACAGGCATGCGGCTCCGTTGGCCGGCTAAGTATCGGGGCAGCACCTATGTCTTGATAAGGTCGTGGTACAGCCCTGCCCCTTTCCCCTCAATTACCATACGGAGCAAGACGCCACTGACACGCGCAATGGCGACCGTGAAGTGAGAAACAGGATGGCGGGACGAGCGCACCCGGCATCCTTCCATGATATGTCCGCATACGGTCTCTCTGGCAGAGGTCACGACCAGATGTACATGCACATATGGCTCGCCATGCACTAATTGGCTCATGCCAAAGGGTTCTTGGCCAAGCGACGGCGCGTACGTCTCACCTATGATCCCGTGGCCCGTGGCTTCCAGGGGGCCGGGGATTTCCATAACCCCGATTGGCACATCAGTACTCTCTTTCTCGGGAAAACGCTGCAGGACCGCTCTGTCAAGCGTACCCGTTATGGACAATACCACGCCGGTCTGAATGTGCATTTGCCGGCATATGTCCTGGATACCCTTCAGAAGGTCCTGGTCCTTGTCGAACCGTGCGTAGACGATCTCCTCTGCTTTGCCTCCAAGTATTAGCACGTCAGCGTCTCCCTCCCAACTGGGATTTCACACATCAACTCGTGGTGGGGCTATTCAACACATGTCACCATTGGCGGCGATGATATGACCCTCGCACCTTGTTGTCAAGCCGGTATTCGTGAGGTTTCCGTCGGCTTCAATACACCATGATTGACATCTGCGATGCCGCGCCACATACTGGACGCACAAGACGGGATAGCAGAATTTACCATGCGAGCTCAACCGAAGCCGGGTCTGTGCCGTAGCCGGGGGGAGCGCGGGAGAACGGCAAAATGACACCAGGATGGGGTTTGAAATGGATGTAGCCCGTGAATTTGCAAGGACCATAATCAGCGCTAAGTATGAGAACATCCCACCAAAGGTTGTCGAAATAACCAAGAGGGCCATCCTTGATACCCTGGGTTGTATCTGTGCCGGCAGTACGGCAGCAGGCATAAGAGAAACTGTAGAGCTGGTCAAAGAGACGGGTGGCAGACAAGAAAGCTCGATAATCGCGCACGGAGTTAGGGTGCCTGCTTTTGCAGCCGCTTTTGCCAACGGTTCGATGTGCCACGCGTTGCACTACGACGACGTGCACGATGCGTCTGCGGGTCATCCATCTGCAATGACAGCCCCCGGCGCCTTCGCCGTCGCTGAAAGGATAGGGAAGGTGAACGGAAAGGAATTCGTTACCGCCCTTTGCCTCGGCATCGATATGCACATCAGGATGGGGCTTGCTGCCAGGCTTGGCACACCTGCATATGTTTGGAATTGGCCGGCAATTTACGGCCCTTTCGGCACCGCCGCCGCCTGCGGCAGGCTTCTTGGACTAACTGAGGAGCAGATAGAAAGCGCGTTTGGCTTGATCTTGTCCCAGGTCGGGGGAAGCCTGGAGCCATACATGAGTCGTTCGCTTCAAGGGGTGTTCTCGGCGGGGTTCACCGCACAAGCGGGCGTCTGGTCGACATTACTCGCGCAAAAGGGGATCAGCGGCGTTAAGAGCAGCCTGGAGGGTCGTGCTGGACTGTACAACGCCTATTTCGGTGGCAAGTATGATCGGGAGGCACTAACCGCCGGACTCGGCAATCAGTTTGAAACTACCGAATTCAGAATATGGCCCTGCACTCGGGGTACCCATGGGTACATCGAGGCAACTTTGAACCTCCGGCATGAGCATGACATCCAACCTCTTGACATAGAAAAGATCACGGTGTTTTGCAGTAAACGGCACAACTTCTCCTGTGAACCTCTGGAGGAGAGACGGAATCCCGGGACAAGAGTGGATGCCTCAACGAGCCTCCCCTGGGCTGTAGCTGTGGCTGCTGCCAGGGGAAAGGTAACGATCGAGGACTACTCCACGGAACATCTGAAAGACCCTGAGATTCTACAACTAACCCAGAAGATAGTGCCAGCTTATGACCCGGGAATGGACCTTGCTGAACTCAAGATTCCAGGAGGGAGTGTGGAGATCAGGACCAAGGGAGGAAAGACGTACTTCAAGCGGATCGATGTCATGCTTGGCAGCGCGTCAAGGCCGATAAGTAAGGAACAGCATATCGAGAAATTCAGGGACTGCCTTACCTACTCAGCGAGGCCGGTGCCCAAACGGGATGCTGATAGCGTGATCGAGATGATAGACAACCTGGAGGAGCTAGATGATTTCTCCCGTATCATAAGGTTGCTCGCATAGAAAGAAAGACGTGAGGAAGGCAATGCGATGCCCTGCGCAAGCCGACCTATTCCTTGGGTTGGGGGGGCAGCCTGAGGACGATTACCAGTCCTGCGGCAGTCAGGACGGCTGACAGAATCAGTGCCCACAGATAACTGCCGGTCAAGTCGAATATGAATCCCCCCATCCAGGGCCCTATGCCAGAGCCCAGTTGTCCACCGACGAGAATCGCGCCAGTCATTGCCGCCAGGTGCTTTGTGCCGAAGTGGTCCCCCGTAATCGCGGTAACCAATGGAGATGAACCACCAAACCCCACGCCAAACAGGACCACTGAAACCCACATCAATGATTCTACTTTGAACATCAAGAGCACCAGGGCCGTGATAACGAGAGAACAGCACACTGCCGCATCCGCCCTTGTGCCAATCCTGTCTGAAATCGGCCCCATAGCGAGCCGTCCCGCGACACTGGTTATGCCAACTACGCTCATCATGGTAGCTGCCACCAGGGTTCCAATGCCTGAATCGGTGGCGTAGTTCACAAGGTGATTAATCACCAGATTACAGCCTATATAGAAAAGGAAGAAGACCATGAACAACGACAGGAACTGCCGGTTCTGCAGGAGACGGAGGAATGATCGTATGAATTCGAACGGCCCCTGGTTCCCGCCTTGCCCGTCGCTGTCCAAACCGACGTTCACTGCATCGAGACTCGGATTCCTCGCCGGCGGAGGATCTTTGACAAACATGGAAGCTGGCACTGCGAAGACCAGTGTAACCAGTCCCAGCGCAATGCTGGCTTGCTGCCATCCTATCGTCTCGATAAGGCTTGCGGTCAATGGTGGGAAAAAGAATGCGCCCAGTCCCGTTCCAGTCGATGCTATCCCGAGTACAAGACCGCGCCTCTTGTTTTGCCACCTGGCCACTGTTGACATGAGACAAACCCAGGGCCCCGCAGTGCCCGCTCCCATGATCAGGCCCTGTACCAGATAGAACTGCCACAGAGCCGTGACTTCAGAAGTGAGCAGGAAACCTCCGCCAATCAGGAAGAAAGAGGGCAATAACACCCTGCGCGGCCCGTACCGGTCAGAAAGATGTCCCATGGGCATGACCAGGCACGCGGCTACCACCCAGCGAAGGGCGATGGCAGCGGATACTTCGCCCCGGCTCCAACTGAATTCCCCGGCGATGGGTTTGAAGAAGACCCCAAACGTGCTGTTATTGGCATTGTTGATGAAGAGAAGAACGACAGCAAGACCCAAAGCAATCCAGGGGTAGGCCGTTGCCACCCGCGGTGCCGAACCGTTCCCGCCGTTCAGGACTGGACCTGCTATCTGTCCAACGCCCATTCTTCCACACATTCCAGGGGCCGGCTTCGTGTTTCGGCCTTGAGGCACTTGTTGCAGAAATTGCAGGTTGCTGGCTTTCGGTCCCCGCCCTCCCACCTGGCAATGAGTCGCGGCTCACGAATAAACGACCGGCTCATCGAAATCAAATCGGCATCTCCCCGGTCCACCAGGTCCTGGGCCAGCTCCGTGCTCCGTATCCCGCACACTGCCATGACAGGCACGGATACTGCACGCTTGACCGCTGCCGTGCTTTCCCGGAAACACGCTCGGTCGGGCTCTCCTTTCCTGAAAGGCATCACCGCCAGGCCGGCCGCGGCACTGACCTCGATGGCGTCGACTCCGGCCTGCTGCATCTGGCGTGCTGTCTCCACGGCCTCAGCCAGCGTTAGCCCTTCCCTGTCATCATGGACACCGAACTTGATCATAACCGGGAAGTAGGGGCCAACCGCTTGCCGCACCCGCTTGACTGCCTCAATGTGGAATCGACGTCGGTTTTCCATGCTGCCGCCCCAAACGTCAGTACGCCGGTTAAGCGCAGGGGAGAGGAACTGGCTCATGAGATATCCGTGGGCGCCGTGGAACTGGACCGCGTCGAAACCGGATTCCATGGCTCGCACGGCCGCAGAAGCGAAGTCAGCGATGATGGACTCCACATCCGCTTCCGTAATCTCCCGGGCGAACTTGCCCGGCATCTCGGATACCGCCAGCGCCCTTGAACCATCCCCCGGTGCCGCACGGAAACCGCCATGCACCATCTGAAGGGCGATTTTCCCATCGTTCATATGCACCGAGCGCGTCAAACGCAGCAATCCGGGAATCATCGCATCGGTGTGGACGCCAAACTGGTCCGGGTGGACCCTTCCCGACTCCGAGACAAAGCAGAAGCCGGTCACTATCAGGCCGATGTGCCCTTGTGCCAGAGCCGTGTAGATGGCCACCGATTCGTCCGTGGGATTTCCGGAGCGGTCTGCGGTACGGTCATGCGTCGCAGACCTGACGAAGCGGTTGCACAGTCGCAACTTCCCGATTGCGAAGGGTTCAAACAGGTTGACTGTCATTCACACATTCTGCCGCGCACACAGAGAGGGCGGCAGTCTGAATGAGCGATGGCCCCCCGCCCGAATCACTCTTATCTGCCTTCCTTGCGTGCCGTGGCCTTGAAGTAAGTCCACGCATCATCGAAGTCGGTTACAGTGACGTCAGGGAAGAATTTATCTATGTGATAATACTCTGAGTACGCAGACTGCCAGAGCAGAAAGCCGGACCTGGCTTCTCGTTTACCTTCCTCACTGCCGGTCCTGATGATAAGATCACAAGGGCTCTTCACCTTCAGCGCTCTTTCTATATCAGCTTCACGAAGACCAAGGACCAGGTTTCTGAATCGGTTCCTTGCAGATGCTACTGCCTGCAAAACCTCCGATTGTCCGGTATAGCCTAGCAGAATGTTCAGAACCTTGCCGTCGTTACGTCTGGCATTCCTGCATAGTTCGCGGGCGCGGCTCAGCAGGCTTTGCGGAAGAGGTCTTGACCGAGTCGAGACAAGGTTAATCCTCAGCCGTGCTTGATCGACCCTTTCATTGCGGGACAGTTCGATGAGCTTGTTTTCGTATATTTCGAATAGCTCGACTAATTCGCCCTTCGGCCGGTGGAAATTCTCCTCGCTGAGCGCATAGATGGTAAATTCGCTGACTTCTTTTCGGTCCAAACACCATTCCACGAATGACTCGGCTTTTTCGGCCCCGATTCGATGTCCGTCCCAGGGCTTGAGACCCCTCGCCTGGGCCCAACGCCTATTGCCGTCTGGAATCAAACCAACGTGATAGCTCATTCTCGCATCCGCCTTTGAGGTCAAGAGTATTCCGTATCGCCAGGCAACTCACTGCCCGCTATTTTTCATTTTAACTTGTTCATGACGCCACAGCCATTCCGGACAGGGCCAATGATACCATTAGCGTGGCAAAGGGGGAAGGATTGTGGCAGACTTGTGCCTCAAGGTCTGGTACACTGGAAGTATGAATACTAAAAGGTTGTCTAAGTCCATTCGCAAATTTGTTCGAAGTGAGAAGGCGCGGATGCGCCGGACGGTGTCAGATCCAGCCGAAAAAGCAAAAACAATAGCCGAGTTATACCGAAAATTCCATTAGTCCCCGGGTTCACCTCCGCATAGGCGGTGAAAGGTAGAACGAGTTAGTCCGAGGACTGGACAGGTGCTTTGAGGAAATCGAAGGCAGAAGCGGAAAGGATAAACTCTTGACAGACCAGGTGGGACAGGCAAGGAAAGCAGCCGGGGAAGCAGAGAAGCGCGCCTCTAAGGAAGCTGGCCAGTTGGCCAAAGATGAAGCGAGGAAGAAAGCATACTTGGCCGGGGAAGGGAAGATTACTCGTGACCTGAAAGCCAGTGCAACCAGGGAATCGGAGAAGCGCGCTTCTGAGGAACCCGGGCGGCTGGCCAAAGATGAGGCAAGAAAGAAAGCATTCTTGGCCGGAGAAGAGAAGATTGCCCGTGACCTGAAAGCCCGGGCAACCAGGGAATCGGAGAAGAACGCTGCTGAGGAACCCGGGCGGCTGGCCAAAGATGAAGCGCGAAAGAAAGCCTACTTGGCCGGAGAAGAGGAGATTGCCCGGGAACTGCGCAGACCTTACATAGGGAGAAAGCCTTGAGGGAGGGGCACGTACACCAATTGTTTGAATACGAAGTAGGTCCCTTGCGCCAAATGCGACAAAGCCAGAGAGGATATAGTGCGCCTGCACTTCTTGTCAAGCGAAGGTAACAGTCATTTCCCTTCGCCTAATTGGCCTCCCGTGCATTGTTGATGCCAGGGGATCGTCCGGCCTCGCTAGTCCGTTTCACGCAGGTCCGCATTTTCTCCGACGTCACTGTCGCGTCGCAGTTACGCTGTAGGTAATCGCCTGGCCGGTGGGCAACTCCCCACCTGCTCCCATGGTGTACTGGCCGGAAAACCCTCCGTACTGCGTCCATGTGCCCTTGAACACCACGCTCACGTTCGGATAGCCCGCCACGGTCCCCCTTCCTGTCGCGGTGAAGCTGCCATCGGGTTGTACTAGGCCGTTGACAGTAACCCAGTTCCCATTGCCGCTCACGGTAATTGTCGGGTCTCCCACAACATCTACCGTTGCATTAATCGTGTTAAACAAGTTGACATATGGGCGATGCCCTGCCGGGTCGGACAACACGCTCGTGACCAACGAGAATAGCCCGCCCATCCAGGGTTTCTGAGTTGGCGTGGGAGTCGGTGTAGGAGTCGGTGTGGTTGTTGGCGGAGGTGGAGGCGTCGCCACGCGACCCACCGGGTGCGTCCTGCCAGCCTGGAATTCTCCGTCTTTCTCCAGCGCCGACTCGCGGGCTATCATCAGCCAGCCCACGAACTCCGGGTAGCGCCCCGCGGCGTCGTCCCGGGCGCGTTTCTGCAACTCGGGGCTATTGAGTACCTTCAGCAGATCATCCCAGAGCCCATCTGAAAAAGATCCTCCTCCCGCAAATCCTCCTCCATACGATACCTCAGTGGCTGAAGAGGCAGAGAAGAATAAGCTTACGTTGTCCGTGGCCATCATGGCGCCGGCGAAACCGCCGCCGAAGCAGGCGTCTATCACCACCTTGAACTTCACTTTGGGGAACTTTTTGAGAATGTCGGTTAGTTGCTGCGGCGTCACCCTTGTGCCCTTGAAATTGAGGTAGGAACTGCCATCGGCTGCCCGTCCCCCATGACCGGTCCAGTACAGGAAGACGTCGTTGGCCCCGCCGGCTTGGGCCTTGGTTATGGCGTCCTCGATATCCTTCAAAGTCTTGCCGGTTGGCTGGTAAGAAGGAATCTGTGCGTCTGAACCGAACTGGGTCGCGTGCACGATGTCGTTGCCGAACCCGGCGTCCGTTTGCCCCGGTGCATACCCGTTAACCGGGACAATGGCTTCTCCGCCGGGGAGGTTCTTGGATACCGCAAACCGGTCCCACACGGGTCCTATCACAGACAGGCTGAACCAGGTCGAGGCCCACGGCCGGCTCTGTGATATTATGCTGGCTGTGGCCCTGGAGATGTCAGCGGCGGGAACATTGCTGTACGCCCAGTTCTTGGCATCCCAACGGCCGGTGGTGTCCACCCACTGGGTCACCGCCTGGCCGTTGACGTACGGCCACCAACCCTGGTTGGTCACTGTGAACTCTCCTGTCCCGGCGTCTACGAGAACGTACCTTGTAGGATGAGAAAACCGGGCCAGAGGATCGTCGTCTACCCAGAAGAACCATGCCGGCGAGGATAGAGTTTGGTCGACCAGGTCTGGCAGGGAACTGACCGATGTCGGGACCGGGTCGCGAGCGTACGGCGATACCTTTGTCCCTGCAGGCAGGGCCTTGTCGAGCGTGAAGGCAATTACTTTGTGGTCCAACGAAGAAGGCTTGACCACGTTATCCAGCAGCACCTGGACCGCCTTCTGCTTGTCCAGAAGCGCCGGTGTGGTAGAGCGCGTCGTTGTCGTCGTGGTAAATGGAGTCGTCGTCGACGTGGCAGATGAGGTGGGCGACGTCGTGGCAGATGGTTGCACCACGGTGGACGTCGAAGAGGTCGTCGAGATGGTCGAGGTCGCCGACGTGGTTGTTGTCTTCGGCGTCCCTCCACACCCCTGGCCAGCCACCATAAGGGCTACTGCCAGGGTTATTGCCGGTGCTATCCGGGACAAGACACCGGATCGGTGCCATGCAGGTACCTTCATGCAAACCTCTTCCTTCGCGCCTGGTCAGCAGGTGTTTCGCCGCAAGCGTCATTCTATGGTTGGCCAACAAGCCTGGGAAACAAAACCATTTCCCATAATCCGATTATACGACCTCTGTTGCGTCGTTTCTGCTGGTAAGGAGGCAGGTTTTCAACCCAGTTGAGTTGTGCTATTCTAGCGAAGTGTTGCGTCTTCCGCGTTCGCACAATGCATCAGCAAACAAACGATGTTCAAAAGTCAGTGCAGGACTTCGGACAACCAGAGGTCGTCCCGCTGGTTCCGCAGCGCCATATGAAACAGGAGAGTCCCATGGATGAACTCGACCATTCTATAGTTGTTGAGCTGCAAAAAGACGGCCGAAGGAGCGAGGCACAAATGGCCAGAGCCCTTCAGGTAAGCGGTACGTCAGTCCGCCGCAGGATAAAGAGGCTGGTGAGTGATGGCGTCATTCGCGTGGCTGCAATGCCAAACCCGCCCAGAGTCGGTTACCTCACGTCTGCCATGATCTGCATACAGGTAGCGCCTTCGGAGCTGAACAACGTGGCCCAGCGGCTGGTGGAGCAACCCCGTGTCCACACCGTGATCCTCGGTTACGGTCAATTCGACATCTATGTCAGAGTCACTTTCCGGTCCCAGCAAGACCTCGGGGACTTCATCAAGACTGTACTGTATGCGATTCCCGGCGTCCTCCGAAGTGAGACGCTGCACATACTGAACGAGGCGAAAAGGAGCCATGCCATCATAGGCCGGAGCGAAAACCGTGCACTGGCATCAGATATCCACTTTCAGAAACGGGAACAGGGACCTGCGGCCACTGATAATGCGCCCGTACCACTGGACGATTGCGACTATGACCTGATTGTAGATCTGCAGAAGGACGCGCGGACCAGCGACGCGCACCTTGCCCGTAAGTTGGGAGTAGGCAGTGCGACTGTCCGCCGCCGCATCAAGCGGCTGGTCAGCCAGGGGATAATCACGATTGAAACCGTTTCGAATCCGGCCAAAGTCGGGTATCCGATGACAGTCAACATCGGGATGCAAGTAGACCTTGCCCGCCTTGATGACGCGCTTGCTTCAATCAAGGCAATGCCCAGAGTCCAGTACATTGCACTCGTTACGGGGAGATTCGATCTGTTTCTGTGGGCAACCTTCCGGTCTGCCGATGCACTTTCGGACTTCCTCAGGCACGAAATGGCAACAGTGCCGGGCGTTTTGCACACTGAAACCTTAGTCAACATGGAAATCCTGAAAAGGGACTCAGCCGTTCTGTTGCCCCGGGCAGCGCCAAGGGTCAAGTCCACGATAAAATAGACGTTTTCAGGCTGAACGGGCTTTTGTTTCTATGTACCCCTCCAGACCGGCTTTCGCTTCTCAGCAAAGGCCTTTGGCCCCTCGATTGCATCATGGCTTGTGTAGACTATGGAGTAGATTTCGCGGGCCATCTGCTTTGCAGCAAAGAGATTGCTGTCAATTGCGGAGTAGAATGCCCGCTTCAGGGCCATCATAGACAGGGGAGCGTTTTCTGCCATTCCTTGAGCCCAGGCATGGGCAGTGGGCAAGAGCTCTTCCGCAGGGACAATCTTGTTTATGAAGCCATGTTCAGCCAATCTCTGGGCCGGCACCATTTCGCCTCTCATCGTCAGCTCGAAAGCGATAGCAAGGGGTAGTTGGTAGAGCAACGGCATCGACCAGGGTGAACCCCGTCCCACCTTGACCTCTGCCACGCCAAGTACAGCCTCCGGGGCCGCAATACGGAGGTCGCAGCACAGGGCGAAATTGAAACCGCCTGCGGTGGCGACGCCGTTTATCGCGGCGATGACCGGTTTCCACACCCCCTGGCCGTAGGGAGTGCCCGTAGTGCCATCCAGCACGCCGGGCCGCAGTTTGACCATGTCGAAGGAAGGGTCCAGAGCAACCCTTTCCGCGTTGTCCCTGAGGTCCATACCAGCGCAAAAAGCCTTGCCAGCTCCCGTCAGTATGGCGACTCGCGCTTCAGGATCATCTCGAAACTGGCGCCAGCATTCCTCCAGGCGATCATACATCTCGAGTGTAATCGAGTTAAGCCGTTCAGGCCGGTTCAACGTAATCTGAACAACATTACCCTTCTTTTCGTAAAGTACCACGTCCCTGCCATTCAGCGGCATAATGCCTCCTTCAACACCCTATTCTGCAGAAGAGCTTCTCCGGCTATCCACGCGGCAGCCCGAGACAGCGTTGCGCCAGTTGGTTCCTGAGTACTTCCGAGCTGCCTCCGGCGACCTGTTCGACGCGGATATCCGCGTACCATTCGATGAATTCGCCGTGCAAAGGCAACCACTCTGGAGAAGGACAGGATTCGGTCAGTTGGCCTGCCGGCCCCAGTATCTCAAGGCATAGATTGCTCATCCTCCCTGACGCCTCAGCGATAGCCACCTTGCACATCCCGATCTCAGCGCCGGCGTCAACTCCCTGCCCAAGCTTCCACACCGCCCAATAGGCCAGAAGCCGGGAACTCTCTATTCCGCACTTAATATCGGCCAGCGCGGAGCGGACTCCCGGCGACTTCAGCGAGTCCGGGTCCTTCACCCTCAAGTAGTCCACAAGCCTGTTCATGGCACGCACGCTTTTCCCGACCATTGACAAGGACACTCGTTCCTCCTGAAGATAGCCCATCAGGTAAATCCAGCCGCGGTTGAGCACGCCGATCAGGTTCTCTTTAGGTACACGGACATCGGAGAAGTTCACCTCCGAGCGTTCCCATCCGCCCAGCGTTACATAGGTCGGTTTCACCGTTACACCGGGACTGTGAAGATTGATGAGCAGAACCGATATTCCTTTGTGCTTGGGCACATTCCGGTCCGTCCGCAGCACGGTCGTAATCCAGTCTACCCTGTGCGCGTTGTTGAATATCTTCGTTCCATTGACGATGAATGAATCTCCGTCTTCGGAGGCTGTTGTCTGGGCATTAGCTGCGTCGGTCCCTGCATCGGGCTCCGTAATTCCGTTTGATGTCCTGAACTCGCCGCTCAGTATCCTGGGCAGCCAGCGGCGCTTCTGTTCTTCCGTACCCTGGCGCGCCAGCGAATTGCCGAGGAAATTCTGAGTATTCACGAATACGTTCCACGTCCCCATTGGGGCTTGCCAGTAGCCCATCTCTTCCAGGAAGATGGCCTCGAACATCTTCGGCAGACCACGTCCACCGTATTGCTGGGGCCAGGTAATGCCGGCATAACCGCTCTTGACAATCTTCATGTAGAGGTCATGGTCGTAGGGATTCGTGCATCTTTGTTCTATCCTCAGCCGTTCCACTTTCTCCGAAGGACATTCATTCCTGAAGAACTGGCTGGCTTCCTCGCGCCAGGCGATCTCCTGAGGGCTAAACTCGAAATCCATCCTTGCCTCCTGACGCCGGTGTCTAGAAGATGCGTTCCGCTTCTCTTCGGAGCGCCTCGCGAAAGTCCGGGTGAGCGATAGCTATCAATTCCTGTGCCCTTGCACGATGCGACTTGCCCATGAGGTTCGCTCTGCCGAACTCAGTAACGACGTAGTGCACGATGGCACGTGGCAGGGAGACGTAGCTGCCTTCCGGCAGTCTTGGTACGATCCGGGAAACCCTTCCGCTGTCTGCTGTGGCTGGGAGTACCGTGAAAGAACGCCCCCCCTTAGAGAGAGCAGCCCCTACAACGAATTCAAACTGTCCCCCGATGCCTCCGTACATGTTCGGCCCGATGCCCTCCACGCAGACCTGCCCAGCAAGGTCAACCATCAAAGCGCTGTTTATGGAGACCATGTTGTCATGGGAGGCGATAGTGGGAATATCGTGCACATAGTTCGGCCCATAAAACTCGAAACCTGGGTTATTGTTCACATGGTCGGCGTCTTCCTGGTCTGTCAATGCTACGGCGGTCACTATGGCTTTCCCACGGTTTATTGTCTTGCGTGCACCGGAGAATATGGCTGGATTCTCTCTCATTGCCTTCAGGTATCCACGAGGTATCCGCTCGGAATGCCACCCGAGGTCTTTGCGTCCGTCCACTAACCCCGCCATCATCAGGCCCTCAGTCGAAGACCCCACTCCGATCTGCAGGGTGTCGCCGTCGTGAACCAAATCAGCCATATGCTCAACCGTGGGCCTGACATGCGGCTCTACCGCCACTGGCGGGTAGAGATTGGCGGGTTCATAGTCCGTCGGCACAAAATAGTCGATTTCCGAAACATGGATATAGTTATCTCCGAATGTCCTGATGAATTCCGGACGCACCTCGGCTATGGAGATGTCAGCGCTCCTGATTTTGTCCTTCTTGTCCCACAGCGCTGCGCCGAAGCTGCAAAAGCCATGTTCATTCGGAGGAGAAACATCCGTGAAAACCACGTTTCTTCTTTTGGAACATCTGGTTAGCTCCTCGTGCGCCTTTGAGAAAAGACGCGGGATACTGGCGTAGATATCCGCTCCCCGCACCTCGTTAATCATGCGGCGGATATTCGGTTCGAGAATGTGCCACATCTTGGGCTGAAACGTGTCGTGCCAGCTCGGGTCATACCAGGGCAGTTCTCGCTGTCCCGTTCCTATCTGCAACTCGATATCGCTCAGTTCGTCCTTCCTTGCGATCAGAGCGAGTTGGAGGGCCAGTGGATCGCTGGTGGCCGGAATGATCACGCGGTCGCCCGGTTTCACCGTCGCAACAGCCTGTTCGGCCGAGACCTGCTTCCTCTGATATTCTTCCGTCCAATTCAACCGTCACACCTCACAGACCGATAAGCTGGGCAAGTTTCTCTTTCTGGTCCCAGATTGCTCCCATTTCAAGCTCTTTGACCTTTGCGTCCCTGTAGTAGCGTCCGATGGAGAAGGACCTCATCACGCCGTAACCCCCGTGGGCCTGCACGCCATCCTCCGCAGCATGGTGGTATGCTTCCCTGGCAGCGATCCGGGCCACAGCGCCAATCATCTTCGAATCATCGCCCCGGTCTAGGAGCCATGCCCAATAGTTGGTGAGCCATCGCGCCTTATGTATTGCAATCCAGGAATCAGCCATCCGGTGTTGGAGCACCTCGAATGTGCCTATCGGCACGCCGAATTGGACCCTTTGCTTGGTATAGTCCACCGTCATATTCAGCGCGGCCGAAGCGCCGCCGATCATCTCTGCGCAGCGTAACACCTGCATCTCGCTTATGAGGTCATCGAAGGTGAAGCCGTCTCTTGACGCAGGTATGACGTTCGATTCCGGCAAGCTGACGCCACCCAGTTCGACCTCTGTCACCCGCTCTCCGCTGAAGCTGCGAACGGCCACAGGGGAAATCCTGGCGTCCTTAAGAGGGACGAGCAGCAGGTTGGCCCTGGCATTAGCGCCTGAAACCTCGGCCGGAATCACAAGATAGTCCGCCGATGGGGCATACTTGACGATGGCAGTCCCGTCTTCTATCAGGCACTTTCCCTTTGACCGTGTGCCTTTTGCATGCGGCTGGCAGAGAGCTCCGGAAAGGCTGAGAGTGAAGATGATTTCGCCTCCAGCAATGCCCGGCAGGAAGCCTTGCTTTGTCGCGTCACTGCCGAACTCCAGTATCGCTTCACTGGCTACAGCGGCCTCGAAGCATGGAGATCGGAGCAACGCTTTCCCAAACTCCTCGTATACGCCGATGCAGTCAAGCCATGACCCGCCGAAGCCGCCGAAGCGCTCGGGAATGCGCAGGCTGGCCCAGCCCAAGTCTGCAATGCGTTTGTACATCCCGGGTACGAAATCGACTTCTTCCTGGTCCATCCGTTCAAGTATCTCGGTGGACCACTCTTTGGCCAGGAACTCAGCCGCGCCATTTCGGAGCATCTTCTGAGCTTCGTTTAGTTCCAGATCCATGCCGCACCTCTATCTTTGTAGACCGGTCAACCGTGGTGCCGGATAACTGCTGCACAAGAATCCAGCGTTTGCACGGCCCCGCTCGACCTCGAGTTCCTAAGCGGAAGGGAAGTAGTCTTCGGGCACAGGGACTTTCATATAGCCCAGCGCGACACACATGGCTTTACCTGTCTGGTCGACACGCAGGCTCTTTGTCGCACCCCCACCCAGTCCTTCCCTCAACACGATCTCGATGGCCAGCATGTTTGGAACCTCGTATATCGTAACGTCCCCCTTGACCCAATCCTTGAAATGAGCCTTGACCCGCTCGGGGGTGACTGCCTCTCTGATGATGTCGTAGCCTCGTTCGTCTTTCGCCATGAGCCCGATATTGGAGATGTCACCCTTGTCTCCAGACCGGTACCAGCATAGCTCACTCAATGGGATGGACCTGGTCTTCATTTTACGTCCCTCACTTCCAGGTTCAACGGGACAGATTCGCGAGGTATCAAGGTAGGCCAGAGCGCGTAAACGTCCCTGTCCGCAGGCGAGTTGCCGAAGGCATTGCCGATTCCGGCTGCGTTCCATGACAGAGTGCCAGCCTGTACCCGGCACTCTCTGGCCTCATCTTTTGTGTTGCACTTGAAGGCAAATCTGAACCCGAGTTCCGGCGGTTCGTACTTCAGCGGTGGCGCTGCAGGCCCCAGGATCGAGTTATAGCCTATGAGAGACATGGACCACTCAGTGGGCTTCAGACCGCTGAGCTCCAGCCGCTTCTGCACATATTCCTTCGTCTTCTCGACACGCTTCCAGATTCCTGGCCCAGGCACAACCATTGTGTATTCGCTGGCGTATCCGTCGTGATATACGAGGCAAAGCTTGAGCGTATCCGGACGCTTCTTCCCTCTTGGCCTGTCGCCGGACTTGCTCATCTTCACTACATCTTTGCCGATCTGCTGGAACTTGACCGTGGTGATATCGCCGATCCCATCCGGCATCAGGTAGTTGCAGGGATCATGCACTTCATAGAGGAGATGCTCTTTCAGGGTGAGCTCACGCATGATGCCTCCTGAGGTGGGTGTTATGCTGAACACAGCTTCGCCAGTATCGTCCATCTCGCAGATAGGCATAGATGGATGCCAGGGCTCGGGTACTTCGGCCCAGAGATTGGAACTGCAGCCGGTTGCCCAACTGCCGCACTCGAGCAAATGAGAAGCGATTACTGCCGAACCGATACGGTCCCAATACTCGTCCCCGAACTTCCAGCCAAGGCCGTGCATAAAGCCGGGAACGAACAGGGAGTTATCGGCCAGTCTTCCGGCTAGTACGAGGTTTGCTCCCTGCTCAAACGCCTCGATGACCTTATCCCCGCCGACATAGACGTATGCGGCGAGGAGTTTCTGGCGTATGCGGTCGAGTCCAACTTCGCCGTTGTCCAGATTCTTGAACGGGAACCCGTTCTCGGCCAGGCTATCGATCTTCTCCAGCGGCAGCATGTCGCCTGTTATGACGCCGATCTTGATAGGGCCAAGACTTATGTCTTTGCAGACCCTGATCACTTCCTCGGCGCATTGCTCAGGATTGGCCCCTCCACCGTTATCGACGATCTTCATCCGCCTGCCGGTGGCCTTCCAGATCGGCAGAAGCCCCTTCATCAGTGGGATCGTGTCAGGAATGTAACCTCGCTTGGGATTCGCTATCTTCTGGCGATAAAGAATAGCCATCGTGAGCTCAGCCAGGTGATCAAGGCCCATGTAGTCGAGATTTCCGTGCCTGGCCACATCCCAGGCTGCATCAGCCAGATCGGGCCACCCGGCCGAACCGGAACCAACCCTGACTTTTCTCAAGGAGCACCTCCTATGTTTTCAACTTCACTGTGTGACTGATGAGCCGAACCCGATGGCATTCCGATGCCCTTCTGCCGCCCGAAGGATCTGTCGCGGTCAAACACCCGCTTGCGGCATCCGCGTAATTCTAGTGTAGTGTCCCACTGAACGCTTTACAAGGCGCCGGCCACAGTGTTTTCATTCCCCAGAAAATGGGAATCCAGACCACGGAGCCTGGATTCTGGATCATGTCCAGAATGACGACATTGTCAAGGCGTTGCTGAGACATGACGCTTGCCTCTGCTCTCATCTAGGGAGAGGGGATGACTCAGGCTTGTTCGGATAGATGACCGTGCTTCTTGAAGGTCGCGTGTGATGCCCATAGGGGTACTGTATTTTCACTTCGCCGCCGACCGTTTTGCTCTCCGGACAAAGCTCTTGCCGACCTTTTGAACATGCAGGTATGGTCTGATGGCAATTATGGCAGCCATAACCCGCTCTGTCAATGCTGCGCGAGTTTGTTCAAAGGGCGAGCTGCCGTTGAAGGAAATCTCCGATGGACACTTCGTTGCCTGCCGTCTATACTGACGTGGCCGCATGGCGCACGACGCGGTCAAGGAGGAGTAGCAGATATGAAATGTTCCATAGCTGTTCTGCCCGGCGATGGAGTTGGCATCGAAATAGTGCCACAGGCGCTTAAGGTCCTCGAAGCCGTGGGAAAAGCATTCAACCATCAATTCGTTTTCAGGCACGGCCTCATAGGGAGAGTCGCGGAGGCCGAGACAGGGCATCCGCTCCCTGGGGAGAGCCTGAAGATCATTCGGGAAACCGATGCAATTCTCCATGGTGCGACAGGCGGCCCGGTGCGAGAATACGCCGAAGGTGCCTCCAAAGTGATGGCGACTCCAATAAGGAGGACGCTGCATGATGCATTCGGTCTATCCATCACGATACGGCCGGCGAAAGTATTTCCCTCCATGGTCAACGCCAGTGTCGTCAAGCCGCAGGTCATCAAAGGCACGGACATCGTGGTGGTCAGAGACCATCGCATGTTGACCAACAATATCGCCCACGAGGAAGCAGGTGCATTCGGACAGCGAACCTCCTGGGATAAGGTGACGAGTCGCGAAGAAGAGATAGCCGAGTTGTTCAAACTTGCCGCGGTCATTGCGCGAAGACGGAGGTCCAGGATTTCGCTCATGGTCCAACCCCAGATTTATGCCAACCAGAGACTCTGGTCGACTGTGGCCACAGAGTTGGCCCGAAGTTTCGCCGATATCAGCCTTGATGTGGTTGCGCCGGACAACCTTGCCATGCAACTGGTGCGGAACCCCAGGCAATTCGACGTTATCCTGACCAGCGAGATCAGTTCTGGAGGAATGATCAACAACCTGGCAGCTTCTCTCATCGGCTCGGTCGGGATGGCCGCGTCTGCCTACCTGCCGATCAACAGGGACGCTATAGACAGCGGCGATATCACGAAGATACTGAAAGGCAAGGCGTTCTACGAGCCAATCCACGGTAGTGCACCGCTGCATGCCGGAAAATGGGAGGTCAACCCCGTCGGTACGATAATGGCAGCGGCAATGATGATCGAGTACTCCTTTGGCTTGGAGAAGGAAGCCCGGGCTATTGAGCAGGCGTGCAGCAAAGCGCTGGAACGCTACCGGACATACGACGTGATGGAAGAAGGCAAGATCAAAGTCGGAACTGCGGAAATGGGCGACCGCGTTGCCGAGGCCGTTACAGAGTAGCCATGGACCACTTTCAGAAAGACTGTTCGGTGCGGCGGATGAGCTCGTCCTGGACCTCGGGACTGAGGTTCACGAAGTAGGCGCTGTACCCGCCCACCCGCACCACCAGGTCCTTGTAGTCTTCAGGATGTCGCTTGGCATCGAGAAGCGTCTGCCGGTCGAGGATATTGAACTGTATGTAGGTGCCGCCAGCGCCGAAATAGCCCTGAACCAGATCTATCAGCTTATCACGGTTTTCTTGGCCTTCGAACAGGTGGCCGGGAAACCTCATGTTGAGGATACCGGAGATTCCATCCTTGAAGTCCGCCTTGAGAGCAGAGTTCAGCACAGCGGTCGGGCCTTTCGAATCCAGTCCCTGCATGGGAGAAAGGGACCCATCCGGCAGCGGTTCTCTGGCCTTCCGTCCGCTCGGCAGGGCACCGAGCTTTTTGCCATTGGCGAAGTGCCAGGACTGCCCGTTGCGGTTTATGCTGTAGGGGTAGCCGAAGATGTTCTTGGTTGAGCGAATGATGCTAGCAGTGAACTTGCCGATGTCACGCACCAGAAAATCTGCTTCATCCACGTCGTTGCCGTATTTTGGAGCCGCCAGGCACAACCTTCGGACCTCTTCACCCTGTTCCCCGGAGAAATTGGAGTCGAGCGCGCCAATAAGCTCCTCCATGGTAAGCTTCTTCTCATCGAAAACGAGCTTCTTCACAGCCATAAGCGAATCAGCAGCAGGAATTAGGCCGCGGTCTTTCATGTTCCAATTCTTGTAATGAGGGAGGCCACCTCTCATGTAGTCCCTGCCCTTCTCCACGCACCCGGGAAGGAGGGAAGATGACAGAGGGGTCAGCCAGTGGCGAGCCTTTGCGAGCTCTGCCAGGTTGGCATGCCACAAACAGCCCTGCATCATGGACTCGGTCTGTTTCTTGAAGGCCTCATAGAACTCATCAAATGTCTTGAACTGGCGTGGGTCTCCCGTCTCGATACCCACCCGTTTGCCTGTCGCCGATGCAGTCCCGTTATGCAGCACAAGGTCGACAGGCAACGCGATGTTGAAGTATGTGGGGACGAGAGATGTCCGCTGGTCCGACGGCTCCGCCTGGGAACATCCGTCCGATTGCCAGTCACGGGCACTCTCAGGAGAGACGCCCCAGCTCGTGAGCACGCGGACAATATGGTCGGTGTTCTGAAATTGGGGGACGCCTCCGTGGACCTTGCAGTTTGTCTCGATGGCCTTGTGCATAAGCCACCGTGGCGTGCCCTCGTGCCACCGCAGGGGTATGTGCGGCTCGGAATATCCCAGCATTCCTGCCACGTGAAGGACAAGGTAGGAGAGTTCATTGCTGACGTCGCCCTTGCCATCTCGAGTCGGCCCGCCAAGGGCAAAGCTCTGCTGCAGTCCAATCTGAAAATAGTCCCTCCAGGTGATCTCCGATACCCTCTCCCGCCGGGCCGAATAGGTGATGGCGCATCCGACGAGGTCTGCCGCCTGCTCAACAGTCAACCGGCCTTCTTCAAGGTCTTTCCTGAAGTACGGGTACCAGTGCTGGTCGACTGTGCCCCACCCCGAAACGCCCGATGAAGGAGACTCCAGGCAGAGCGCCAGGTCGATCATGACCATGCATTGCAGCGCTTCATGGAAGGTCCGGGCCGGGTTCTCCGGCACCCGGTGACACACCTCTGATATGTCCTCAAGCTCGGCCCGCCTTACCGGATCAGGCTCGCCGCGGGCCATTTCAGAAGCCAGTTTGGCGTAGCGCCGCGACAGGTTGATCGTTGCTTCGCATGAGATCGTCGCGGACTGCCAGAACTCCAACGCTTCGAGGTCTTCCCCACGGGCCTCCTTGAACTTGGATATCTGGCACTCACACTGGTCTATGATCCCCCGCAGGCCTATGGTCAGAATCTTCTCGAAGTAAGGTACGCCGACGAAAGCAGGGTATCCTTCGCTGCGCTGCACTCCGCCGGCATCGGCAAGGTCGTCGTACCAACTGCCCATGACGGCATGCCTGGTCTGCTTGACGGCATCAGCGGCGGTCTTGCCATTGAAGTACTCGGCGGCTTCAGCCAGGACTTTCCATTCCTCGTCATCGTGAATGCCAACTACCTCAGGCCCCCCCAAAGTTATTCTTCCTTCGGCCATGAGCTTGCCCAGAAGCGAGCCGTCATAGTCACACTGGGGATTGCCTCCCCGGAAGTACCTGGTTTGTGATCCTACCAGAAGCTCACCCGGGAAGACGACAACAGGGACGCCTTCCAGTATCTTTTGAAGTTTCTTGGCGTGGCGGAGTTGGAGGGTATTGCCTTCGGTTTCCTTCCAGGATTCCATGGCCAGACGTGCACGCTCGGCGGCCACGTGCCGTCCTTCATTGAAGAACAGTTTCCGAAGTGAGAGAAGCCGCCCGCTGGGCGTCAAACTGTCGATACTCTTGAGCAGGGAGAAATCTACCGATCCCGCAGTCTTAGTCATCTGACATCCCCTGTCCAGCATAATTCAAGATCGCACCAGTTCTACTTTAACATAGAGGTGCGACTATGTCACAGCTGTTTCGCGGGACACTCTTGTCTATATGCTCACGAGGCAGGTTACGCCGACCTTCTCGAAGGCGGCTTTCGCAGCCTGAAGTTCGGCGGCGGTCGGGGCGGCAATATGGCGGAGCCCGTAGTCCTTGCCCAAAGCATCATACTTGGTAAGCCCCATACGGTGGTAGGGCATCAGTTCTATTTCGGGCTTATCGGTGTCCAGGTCCTTGATCAGAAGTCCAATCTGGCCCAGGTTTTCCGGGTTATCATTTAGTCCCGGTACGAAAGGCATTCGGAACCGGAACGCCACTCCAGAACCTGCGACCACCCGGGCATTTTCAAGGATCATTGCGTTGCTGCGTCCGGTTAGCCTTGCGTGTGCCTCGGCGTCCATGCATTTCAGGTCGAAAAGGACATAGTCGGTGAGCTTCAACACTTCCTTCAGTATGCTTGCCGGGGCGAAACCACAGGTCTCCAGTGCCGTGGGTATCCCTGCCTCACGGCAGATCGAAAACAACGACTTTACAAACGATGCCTGCTGCAGGGGTTCGCCACCCGACACCGTAACACCTCCGCCTGAGCTTCGGTAGAAGACGTTGTCCCGTTTCACTTCATTGAACACTTCTTCCGCAGACTGTTCACGGCCGTAGACAATCAGCGCGTGCGGCGAGCAATCCATTGAGCACTGTCCGCAGTTGTTGCATCGCTCTCGGGCGATAGCAGGTCTACTTTCGTCGTCGAGTGAGATTGCCTGTTGCGGGCATGCCGCCAGACACTTGCCGCACCCGTCGCAATTGGCCTTTATGAAGCCGAGTTCGGGTTGGGGATTCACCGACTCGGGATTGGCGCACCACAGGCAACGGAGCGGACAGCCCTTCAGAAACACCAGGGTTCTGATGCCGGGACCGTCGTGAACGGCAAAGCGCTGTATGTCAAAAATAGTGCCCGTGGTCTTCCGGGCCTCCTCAATCATGTCGTGATTTCAGCTTTCCAGTCACGGTGCAGTTCAGGATGCATTCTGGCTTCGACAAGCATTTCCCTGTCTTCCATGTTGAATTGAATATAGTTTCCTCCCGCTCCTAAGAATCCTTCGACAAGGTCAATGATCTTTTCCGCGATATCCGGATTGCGGAACAGGTACCCGGAGAATTTCGTATTCAGGATTTCCAGCTCACGTGGCCACCCGTGTCAATGTTCGGTGGCTTGTCAGACATGTCAAATTGCGCGTGAGTACTTCACCAGCCCATTTTGTTGTGTCCGGAATGCCTTGCCTTCGTGTACGAGGACTGCCAAATGGGCCAGCGTTTCCCCTACCGCGTGTCTCTTGTCATTGCTGGAAATATCATTGTAAGTCCTGGCACAGTCGGCCTTGCTCCATGTCCAGGCCAACATAGTAGCCAATTCGTATGCTGTCTTTCCCTTCGAATCCAGGGCCTGAAAGATTCCCCGTTCCAACTCCGAACGGTATTGCAGCAGTTCATCGACGCGTTTCTTCAAGTCTTCAAAGGGCTCACCATGCCCCGGAAGGACCAGTTGGACATCCAGTCCGCGAAGCCTCGTGAGAGCGTTGCGGAAATCTTCCATGGGACTCGGACCGCTTTGGGGATTGAACGTTACATGCGGAATTAGGACGGGCAGGACATGGTCGGCCGAAAACAACAGCCTCTTTCGGGCATCATACAGGCACATGTGTCCAGTTGTATGGCCAGGCGTCGGAATCACCTCAAGGTTGAATTCGCCGCAGGACAGGATATCGCCATCCTCGATTTCAACATCAACGGGTGCCGTCGTAAACGCCCTCCTCATACTGGCGCCAACCGCCTGAATCTTTGCCAACTCACTGTTGGGCACGCCGTTTTCTGACAACAGGATACCCATCTGTCGGTTGAATGGTTCTGTGGGGTCTTCAAACCTGTCTCTGATTGTTGCCCGCTCTGCGCGATGCAACATAACTTTGGAGCCGCAAATCTCCCGGAATTTGGCGGCGAGGCCGTAGTGGTCGGCATGAATATGGGTTATTACTATCTTCCTTACGTCCCCTATACGCAATCCGTCGCTGAGGAACTGTCTTTCCAGACCCTCAAACATTCCCGGGCCATTCCAACCAGAATCTATCAGCATGGAACCAGACGGGCCTTCCAGCAAATAGACATTCGAATTTGTCTGCGGCCTTCCAGGCAGACCAGATTCAAACCTGTGTACACCGGGGAATACCTGCATCTTCACTCCCTTGCAGCTATTGTATTGCCTCTATTGGCACGGCGCAATGTGTATTTTCCAACCAGCCATACTTTGGATTCTGACCAAAACGAATGCAACAGTTGGTGAACGTCGTCTCGTGCAAGAACCGGCGCTCTCTTGTCAGTGCAGACCGTAACAAATACGATTGGCGGTCTGTCGAAAGATTGGCGAATGGGCAAGTGCAAAGGCACCCCGCGCTGTGGCATGCTGGTCATTGTTGGATCTGCCTTCCAGGACATGACGGCCATGACGGAGTATGGCCCTCCGAATCTGACCAACTCCCCCCTTCGGAGGGACGCGCTCCGGTCGCGTCCGCCTCGCAGCCCCCAAAACCCGTCATGGACGTTGTGTCACAGCCCGGCTGCGTCCAGTATCTCGGGGACCTTTTTCTCCCAGCCGATTGCCATCAAATGGATGCCCTGGCACATCGGTTTCATCTGGCTTATCAGGCGGGCGGTTATCTCCAGGGTCTTCTTGTACTTATCCTCCGCCTTGCCGAGTTCTTCGATCAAGCCCTCGGGGACATGCACCCCGGCCACGTTCTTGTTCATGAAGCGTGCCATGCCAACCGACTTCAAGGGTATGATGCCGGCCAGTATCGGGATATTGAACCGCACGGCGTAGTTCATGAACGACTCGAACTTGTCAGGCTCATAGATCGCCTGTGTCTGAAAGAACTGTGCCCCGGCCTTTACCTTCTTCTCCATCTTGAAAATCTGCGGCTCGAAAGGGTTGGCCCCCGGAGTTACCACCGCCCCCAGGAAGAACCTCGGAGTCCCTTTCAACTCCTTTTCGGACATGTCACGACCCTGCTCGAGCAACTTCGCTGCACGCAGCAGGCTGACCGAGTCCAGGTCGAATACCGGCTTGGCATGCGGATGGTCGCCCAGTGTCACGTAATCGCCCGTCAGACAGAGCACATTTTCGAGACCCAGCGCATACGCAGAGAGAAGGTCGGACTGAAGGGCTATGCGGTTGCGGTCCCGTGTGGTCATCTGGAAGATGGTCTCCACACCCTTTTCTTTCAATAAGTGGCAGGATGCCAGCGATCCCAGTCTCATCACGGAACTCTGCTGGTCGGTCACGTTCAAGGCATCCACCCTGTTGCGCAGCAACTCGGCGTTTTCCATCATCTCGGCGACGTCCACCCCTTTCGGTGGCGCTACCTCTGCCGTAACGACGAACTTGCCTGATTCCAGGGCTTCTTTGAATTTAGACATTGGTGTACCTTTCCTCAGCGGGCAATGCTTCCCCGCCTGGGGTGGGTCATCTTCTGGTAGTCCTTAGGTTTCTGCGTTTTGCGCATCTGGTCGAGCCGCCCCTGTTTCTTCAGCCGGTTGTAGATAAGCGTCCAGGCGCAATCCTTTGTCGGGTCGACTTCGCACTTGCCGTCTCTTGTGCCGCCGCAGGGCCCATTGACCAGCCCCTTGGGGCAGAGTGTTACGGGACATATGCCGCCTGTCGACGCCAGCACACATTCGCCGCATTGCAGGCATAGCTCGCCGAACTGGCCCGGCCGGGAAGCGTCTTCCATGCCGAAGAAAAGTGTATCCAGTGCAGGTATCACCGCATTCTCGGCAAGGTTTGCAACGTTCTGCACGCCATAAGCGCAAGCCATTACCAGAACGGCGTCGGCCTGCTTTATCCGTTCCTTGTCTTCCTCTATAGCGAACTTGGTCATGCTGTCGCAAGGCGCTGGGATCACCATCCAGCCGACCACTTTCTTGCCCGTCTCTTCGAGCTTCTTCTTCATCTCGATCACTTCCGCCTTTCCCCCCGTATGGCAGGCGGTGGAGCATGTGCCGCACCCGATGATGAAGACCTTTTCCACGCCGGACAGGCTGTCGACCACCTCGCCAGCGGGTTTCTGCTTTGTTATGGTGTACATCAGGGTCCCTTTCCAATCAGCGCCTTGTACTCCGCACCAAAGTGCTCCATGGTGTCCAAAAGCGAGTTCGGTGCCGCCTGGCCCAGCCCGCATAGCGAAGCTAAGGTCATGACCTCGGACAGCTCGCGCATGGTGTCCAGGTCCGATTCCCTGCCCGTTCCCTGCTCTAACTTCTTCAGAAGGTGCAGCAACACCGGATTGCCCTCGCGGCAGGGCACGCATTTGCCGCAGGACTCCTCAGCGAAAAACTCCTGGTTCTGCCTGGCAAGCTCCACCATGCTCCGCGTATCATTCAATACTATCACTGCACCCGCACCAAGAACTGTCTCGAAAGCGAGCGGGGTTTCCAGCCTGGAAGCCGGCAGGACTCTTCCCGAGGCCCCGCCCACCTGTACCGCTTTGATATTCTGCCCGCCGGCTAATGTTTCAACAAGTTCTCTCAGGGTGGAGCCCATGGGAAGTTCGTAAACTCCCGGCCTGTCCACGTCGCCAGTGACCGAAAACACCTTCGTCCCGGGGCATTGTCCGGTGCCGATTGTGTTGTACCAGTCGGCGCCGTTCAGGACTATCGGCGCCACGTTCATCAATGTCTCAACATTGTTTATCGTCGTGGGTTCCTGCCACAGGCCGTGGTTCGGCGGGAAAGGCGGTCGGTAGCGTACCTCGCCCCGCTTTCCTTCCAGGGACTCCATCAGGGCTGATTCTTCCCCGCAGACATAGGAGCCTGCGCCTTCCCGCATTTCGATATCGCAATCCAGGCCCGCAGATTGCATTTGCATCAGTGCGCGGTCCAGGTGGGTGCGTAGGAAACGGTATTCTTCTCTGATATAAAGATATGCCTTTCGCGCCCCGATGGCGTGGCAGGCGATGGCGATGCCCTCGAAGAGGCCGAACGGGTCGTGCTGGAGTATGTACCGGTCCTTGAACGTGCCGACCTCGCCTTCGTCGGCGTTGCAGATTACAAATCGCTCCTTGCCCGGCGACTTGCTGGCGTAATCCCACTTCATGCCGGTAGGGAAACCGGCCCCGCCCCTGCCCCGGAGGCCGGACTTCTTGATTTCCTGGACAAGTGCATCGGGGCTCTGGCTGCGTGCCTTTCTGATGGCCTTCAAGCCGTCCCGCTCCAGGTATGACGCAATGTCTGCGGGGTCGATGATGCCGCAGTTCTGCAGGACAACCCGCTGTTCAGGCATCTTCGCTGACCTGCATGTCTCCGGATGAATACCGTTCGAGGACCGGACGCACCTTGTCCACCGTCATGTTCTGGTGTACGTCATCGTTCACCAGCATTGCCGGTGCGCCGTCGCACTGTCCGATACAGTTCACCATCATCAGGGAAAAGCGTCCGTCCGGCGTGGTCTCGCCCTCGGAAATTCCGAGAACTTTCTTCACTTCGCCGGCGACATCGCCGCAGTGCTTCATGCAGCAGGGAGTGCTCCTGCACACCTTCACCAGGTTCTTGCCCAGTGTCTTCGTTCCGATGAACGAGTAGAAAGTGGCAATGCCGTAGACCTCGCTCATGGTCGCGCCCCAGGCCGCGGCTATCCCCCTGACATCCTCGGATGATAGACCTCTACGTTGGCGGTGCATTTCCTTGATGAAAGACAGCAGGTCTTGCCGTTCCTTAAACGGAGCGGCGATGGAGACAAAAGATAACATTCTGCTCGATGAATCTATCATTGTCTTTCAACCGTCATGCAACAATGAACTCAATCGTCTTTATCCCCTTATCACCAATGGCCTGCATCCGCCCATCCTGCTGGCTTCGTCCGAAGCCCTGAACCTGTCTGGCCGCCAGATCAGTGCACCAACCGGGCAGTGAGGTACACAGATGCCGCAATCGCGGCAGAGTTCCTTCTCCAGGGGGATGTCGTTGTCCACAACTACCTTCATGTGGAACCCTCGGTATCCCATGTGGTACAGGTTGGCCTTCTTTATTTCCTTGCAGGCCTTGATGCATCGGTAGCAGAGCACGCATTTTGTCAGGTCGCGGATGACGTAGGGGTTGTCTTCGACCGGGTAGTAGCGTTTCAAGGCGCGGAAACGGGGCATTCCTATGTCCAGTTCCGCGGAGAGCGCCCGCATTTCGCACATGTTCGCTTTGTCGCAGATAAGGCAGAAGTCCGGGTGGCTGGCCATCATCAGTTCCATCGCCATCTTTCGTGCCCTGATAACTTTTGGCGAATGGGTCTCGATGACCATGTTGGGCGCTACCGGTGTGTGGCAGGATGCCACCAGGGTGCGCGACTTTGCTACCTCGACGACGCACATACGGCAGGCGCCGGTTGGGCTGAGGTCCTTGTGGAAGCACAGGGTGGGGATGGAGATGTCTTGCTGAGCGGCGAGGTCGAGGATTGTGGTCCCGGGCTGTGCCTCTATTGCCTTGCCGTTCAGGGTTACCTGGATGGTGTCAGCCATTGCACCTCCCCGCCGTGTCAATCGTATTATGCACATAGTAAGACGAACGGTGAGGGCAAGTCAACGGTGCCGGGCAGTAGCTCAAGGAACCCCCAATCTCTTCTTGAGGCGGCCCACAGTTCTTCCTTCTACCCTCCGGGGGTCCACCTGACCCCGTCATTCTGAACGCCAGCGAAGGATCTTTCCCGCCCGCTGCGGCGACCTGTCCTCTCGCCCCTGCGAGGGAGAGAGTTAGAGTGAGGGGGAGCCACATATCAGAGTCACCCCGTCACCCCACACTGACGCCGCCTATCCTCTTCTCTCCCCGAGCTAACAGCCAATACCAATAGCTGTCAACTCCTCCTGCCCCTGGTCCCGCATGCTAATCGGGAAAAGCAATCCTCGGTGGTAGAGCAACAACGCCCGTTTCTCCGCGTTGTTAACCTTGCACGCCAATCTGCCGCGCGCCTGACAACGGATTTCCAGTTGTAACCAAATAAACCAAACAACCGGGCCGGTTTTGTATCTGTGCAGGGAATTGTTCTGGAAACAATTCGGTCCAGCAAGCAGATATGCGGCAGCTTGCGGTGAGAGCTTGTCAAACAGCGTTTTTTTCTGTGCCATCTTTTGTAACCTTGAGCCGGGTGGCTTCAGCGGGGCGGCCAGGTCAGTCGCAACGCGCGATGCCTTACCCAGAACTCTGGAGCAGTAGCCGTGTTTGCGGGCGTTCTGGTTGCCGCGCGTGGCACTCCTATTCATGCCTGAAGGGTACACTGGGGGAAAAGGATGAGTCAACGGGGTTTTGTCGCCTGCTCCGCCTCC
>Ga0082335_1000412_pt1 | contig 109428 bp, 92 predicted proteins | sample Subgrocontami58m_FD_72375 | JGI IMG/M metagenome (GOLD analysis project Ga0082335, IMG submission 72375) | Subsurface groundwater microbial communities from S. Glens Falls, New York, USA - GMW37 contaminated, 5.8 m (SPADES assembly) (version 2) ... | reverse complement strand
TTATTACTCCAGTCCTCAATGAGGTAAAACCACCGACTGGAGAGCCGGGTGCGGGAAATCTGCCAGTCCGGTTCGGAGGGAGGGGCGATACAAGCCAATGTATCGTTCCTACCCTATCGGTTTCGGGACTTTTTATGGGCTCGTCAAAGTTGATGAATTCGCAAAAAGTCCCTCTTGGCTGTCATTGCAAAGCCGTAGCCGCGAGCGTAGCGTGGCGGGTAGCGAAGCAATCTCATGATCGTAACATCTTGATATCACGAGATTGCTTCGTCACTGCGTTCCTCGCAATGACGGGCTTTCTGACTTTTTACGAGACCGTCAAAGTTGATGCCATGGTAAAAAGTCAAAAAACTGCTCTTTTGTCCCATCCCGGGCATGGGGGTTAGTAGATTTATTGAAGAGGACGGATGTGCTAAATTACCTGCTGGAGCGGTTGTTCTGGCTGCATCTCCCTACGAAAAAAGAGGTTTATCAAGCACAATCTGTTTCCTCCCCCATAGAGGACCAAGAGGATGGCCACGGCAATCAATGGCATATGCCCGATCAGTTCCAGAAATGCCTCGTCGGTCTTGCCGACCAGGAAGAAATAGAGGTTGCTGGCAACGAGGAAACCCGCCAATGTCATGGTGTTGATGCGCGTAATAAATCCCAGGATAAAAATAATTCCGAAAATCAACTCAGTACATCCTGCGGACAGGACGAAGAGCCGGTCAGTAAAGAAATGCACGCCAAGAGCCTGCATGAAGTTGATCTGGTGTTTTTCCAGAAAGTGGATGGCCAGGTTCGGGTCGATCAATTTTTCGGTGCAGGCCAGCACAACCAGGGCTATCCCCGTATGAATTCTCAAAGCCGGCAGAGCATAGGACCTGACGCGGTCCTCCGGAGCCGATTGGAGCAAAAGAAACAGCGCGATCCCCAGAAAGTTGAAATATTCCAGGGAGGTGATAAATCCGAACAGTCCGGCGCTTGCCAGAAAGAGGAGAACCATCAAGATAGCCCCCAACCGGATCATTATGTTGGCAATGAACAAGATGCCGATTCCTCCCTGGATGAAGCGCAGCAGGAGGCCAAAGAGGCTTTTCTCTGAAAGATGGGGCGCCAGGATCGCTCCCTTGACAGCCGTCAGCAGCAAGGCGAGCCCCACCAGCAGCTGTAACAGGTGGAGGGCCTGCTGGCGGTGGTTTTGCGCAAAACTCACCAGTTTTGCAGGAGGATGGGGAAGATAGCGCTCCAGGAGCAAGGCCATCGTGACGCAGACCAGAATGGCAACCACCCAGATCTGTACCCAAGGTTCTGTAAGGGAAAATTGGCTTACTTGGACCAGGGGGCCGGAATCTTGCCGGACGAACCATTTGACATGGGCAGAGGCGAGTAATGGCCAACCCAGGATAATGGTCATTGCCAAAAGCAGGGGAAGGATGTGCGATTTGACGGTTGCTCCTGACCATATGACCGTTCGTAGCCTCGTTAATGATTTTTTTTTCATATACACCACCATTCTTTTACGCTTGCCATGCCTTGCATGAATTTTCAGCTGTGGAATCAACTTAGAGCATACCTGTTCCGAATACAATGCTAAGAAAATGGAGGGAAATCGGTAGTACCGAGCATCTGTTCAGAGGACAGATTTACCATGGCGAGAACCTGCCTTTAAGGCTAAGAGGGGGGCATAGGTCAGATTAGTCTTTCAGGAAACGTTGCAAAATGGAGTGAATATCACGGTAGAACTTGTCCATATCCATGCTCTTGTAAAGATAACTATCTGCACCGGCCTCCAGGACTTCTTTCCTTGCCTGGGGATGATCTGAACCGGAAACAATAACCACGGGAACGTGTTTCAAACGCTCATCTGTCCGTATCTGATGCAAGGTTTCGATGCCGCTAATACCGGGGAGTTTTAAATCGAGCAATATGAGGGCGGGTAAATCGCCGCTCATTTGCAAGAGTTGGAGGGCGTCGCTTCCAGACTGAGCAAATTCCAGTTTTTCCTTGCGACCCATTTCTTTAAAGACAATGCTGATGATCTCTCTGTCTGCAGGATTGTCATCAACTATCATAACCTTCTGCGCCATTCCGCACCCCTAATCCCTTGTGGAAGAACAATATAAGACTCCGGAACTGCTATCCCTTTCCTCTTTCAGCTTTTTCGTTGCCACGCAGGAATTGGTACATCGACTTATCCGAAACTCGTTAGCGTTCAATTTAAGTATTATTTGCGATATTTCAACCTTCATTTTAATCTTTGCGGGATTTTTATAGTGTGAAATTCGTCACAACAACCCGCAAAGCCAGACAACTCCCGAGTTTACCTGTTCTAATAAAACAAAAGAAATGCCCGGTAGTTTTACCTGGTATGGAATCCTTCTCACTTTTGAGGAAGTGTGAAGTAGAAGGTCGCTCCTTTGTCCACTTGACCTTCCGCCCATATCTTGCCCCCGTGTCGGCGGATGATACGTTCGACGATGGCGAGACCGATCCCTGTGCCTTCAAAGTCTTTATCTGCATGAAGACGCTGGAACGGCTTGAACAGCTTGTCAGCATATTCCGGGTCGAACCCTACGCCGTTGTCCTTTATGTAATAGACACTGTTACCATTCTGTCCAAGCACCCCGAATTCTATACGGGCGTTCTCTGTCTTTGAAGTAAACTTCCAGGCATTGCCGAGCAGGTTATCAAAAACAATCCGGATGAGATGCGGATCTACTGCCGCCCGCAGAGTTCCTGCGATCAAAAACTCCACCTTTCTATCAGCACTCTGCTCGTTCAACGAAGCGGCGATATCAGAGGCGATGTCGCCGAGGTCCACATCCGCTGTTGCGAGGTTTTGCCTGGAGGCATGAGAGAGGTTGAGCAGGTCGGAGATAAGCCGGTCCATTTTCAAACTCGCCTCCCGCACTCGCCTAAGATATCCCCAGCCGTCCTCATCTAAATTTTCCCTGAATTTATCCATGACGATTCTGCTGAAGCTTTCGATATGCCTGATAGGTCCGCGAAGATCGTGTGCGACTGAATAGGTAAAGGCATCCAATTCACTGTTGGCAGCCTCCAGTTCAGCGACTTGGTGCTGCAATCGCCCGTTCAGCACCCTTATCTGTTCCTCAGCCTGTTTGCGCTCGGTGATTACCTGAAAAAAGACCGAAATTCCATTCTTCTCCGGATACACGCGAACTTCGTACCAGTTCTCATACGGAGCGACGGCTAATTCGGCCTCGAAGGAAAGGGCCGTTTTGCTGCGGATGCATTCGCTATAGTTCTCCTCGAAGACCGAGCCCCGTGCCTCGGGGAAAGCATCAAAGAGCCGGCGGCCGATTACCTCGGAAGCTTTACGGTTCAGCATTCGTTCCGCAGCGTGATTGAAGTACTTGACAACCATATCGTCATCGAGCGAGAAGAAGGCATCGGAAATGCTTTCCAATATCTCCAGGTTCTTCTCCGTGCTTTTGCGCAATGCCTCTTCCGCCTGCTTGCGCTCGGCAAGCTGCACGGCAAGGGTTTCGTTCGCCTGTTTCAGTCGCCCCTCCAGCAACAGGCGCGGTGTGGTTTCCTGGAGTACCACCAGCGTGCCGACAACCTGGCCGCCTTCTTCACTGATGGGGCTGCAAGAAAGGGTAAAGTACGCATCTTCCATGATGGAGTCGCGGCGGGCGATGTGAAATAGCTGATCCTCCAGATGAACCGTTTCCCCCCGTGCCATCACCTGATCGCAGATGGGTTTGCTGAATCCCCAGACTTCCGGCCACACCTCGTGGGTGGGCCGCCCCATCGCCTCAGGATGCTTTTCCGCGGCGATGACTCGATAGGCATCATTGTAGATTAGGGTGAGGTCGCTTCCCCAGAGAATAGCCATGGGGAAACTGCTGGCCATGATCAGGTTCACCGCGGTACGCAGAACCTGTGGCCAAGTGTCGAGTGCCCCCAGTGGCGTGGCCGACCATTCCCTCGAGCGAATCATCTCACTCATTTCGTCGTGGCCCACCACCCAGTTGGCGGGCATCAATTTTTCGTTGGGAACGTTCGGGGGGGATGCAGAGTTCGAGCTCATGGTGCTCCTTATTAGCTTTACTGAGAAACTTATATCATTTAATTCTGAGTGAAAACAAGTGCTATCAAAGGTCTCGACATTACCTTTGCTTGACAGGTGAATTCATTCTGTTTTATAATACGCAAAGGAGAAAGAATCGCCATGGATGGGGACCGCATGGAGAACGCACCGCCGAACGAAGCTACTATTCCAGCGTCTGTGGACAATGCAGAGCTTCTCGAAAAGAGAAGCCTCGAGGCGGAACTCTGCATCAAAAACTACGTCATCCTGGCCATGGGGGTCGGCCTGGTCCCCTCGGCCCTGGTGGACATTGTGGGGATAACGGCCCTCGAAGTAAAGATGATCGGGGATCTGGCCCGGGTTTATGACTTTCCCATACCCAAGAAATTGATCATCTACAAGATTCTCATTTCTCTTGTCGGCAGTATCGGGCCGGTCTACCTGTCGGGCCAGATGCATGCCGCCCTCAAGAGCATACCCCTCGTCGGCCATGCCGTTTATGTGGGGATGTTGTCCGTCACCGGTGGTGCTGCGGTCTACGCCGTCGGCAAGATATTCCAGAGGCACTACGAATCGGGCGGGACTTTTCTGAGCAGCGAGAACAGGGTTCTAAAAAAATATTACCAGGAACAGTACGCGGCAGGGAAGAAGGTTGTGCCGCTCTACGCGCATGCGTGATCAGGTTTCTCTTTACGCACCCGAAGCAATGGCAAATTTTCCGATAATTCCGGATCTCCTTTAAAGGCGGGGGTGCGGCAGTCCTTTGAAACCGCTGCACTTCCAAAGGGGGTGGGTGCGAAGCACCGTGACGCCGCGCCGGACCACCTGTGTTTCCAGCCTCGCGCAGGAGTCGAACAAAGCCTCCAGCCCGGCGGGCAGGCCGCTTTCCCCTTCCGTAAAGAAGACAGCCCCGCTGCCTATGGGGGCGCATTTACCGGTGAAAGATGGTTGAGGCGCTGCGGCGCATCCCATTGATAGACGGCGACTCTCCCTTGCGTATAAAACATCCCTTCCCCCACCAGTTGATGGCGCGGGGTAAGCAGAAAAACGCCCTGCCCCGGGTCCGGGGAACGGGCGACCTCTTGGAGCCTCGCCCCGAGAGATCGCCACCCCTGGAGCTGGCTGGTGGGATCTTTGGCTGCCGGCAGGGGGATGAGGGCATAGAGGGGCTGCAGGTGTGCCAGGGCCGTGCAGAGGAAGGCGGTCAGGCCCATGGCCCAGACCAAGGCCTTCTTTCCCTTTTTCCAGGTCGGCCATGCTGCGCAGAGGCACCCCGCCAGTGCCACCGTGGCCGAGAAATAGGCCATGCCCGGCCAGTTCGCCTCTACTTTGGTCCGAAGGCTGGTGCAGGCAAAGAAGAGCAGGATCGGGAGGGAAGTCCAAAAAAGCAGCAGCAGGGTGTCTTTCTGCAAGCGGAAGCCTTCCCGGCCGCTTTTAGCCATGGCCCACCAGAGGGCCAGAAACAGCAGGGGGGAGACCAGCCCGGCCTGGCCGGCCCAGTATTCCAGGAAGTACCGGAGGCCGGCCTGCGGCTTGGCCGCCAAACCATGGGCCAGCTGGAAGCGGAAAGACATCCAGTCATGCTGGGCATTCCAGAGGATGACGGGCGAAAAATCACCAGTCCCAGAAGCAGCGCCAGGTAGGGTTCCTTACGTTTGATCCACCTTCTTCCCCCAGGGTAGGAAAGGAGAAAGAAGAGAATGGCGGGGGCAATCAGGATCATGGTGTACTTGCTGAGCAGCCCCAGCCCCAGCGCCAACCCCGAACCGTACCACCAACGAATTTCCTTCCGGGATACGGCTTGGTGGACGAAAAATACCGTCAAGGCCCAGCATAAGGCCAGCGGTCCATCGGGAGTGGCGATGATCGCCCCTAGGGCTCCCAAGGGCATGATGTTCATCAAGAGGGCGGCCAGGAAACCGGCCTGCTTGCTCCCGAACATCTTTTGCCCGGTAAAGTAAAGAAGCATTGTCACCAAGGCCCCGCTGACCACCCAGCCCAGGCGGACCCCCAATTCGTTCTGCCCGCTGAGGGTGGTAAAGGCCAGGATCAGCAGGCCCACCAGAGGCGGATGGTCGTAATAGCCCCACTGAAGATGGCGGGACCAGGTCCAGTAATAGGCCTCGTCCGGGGCCAATTCCACCGACTGGACATATAGAGGAGTCGCAATACAGTGGTGCTTATCAGGAGCAGCAGGAAGGCCCAGGGATAGGGCTTCTCTAAGCCAGGAGTCTGTCCCATCTTGGAGAAATCTCCTTAGTAAGTTAGAAATTGCTTTCCCCTCGGGAAGCAATTTCGTCAACGCACTTATCCCGTTTATCGGGGTTGGGTTTCTGAGCAACGGTCCATGGCATGATTTTCCTTGCTTTTTGTACAGGAAACATATGGAATATAGCATAGTTCGTCAGCAGGGAAAAGGATCGGCCATGGGGAGAGGTGGGCCGAGGAAAGCGGAGAAAAAGGAGAGGGATGAAGGATTCATTGCGGACCGGGATGGCCTTTGGGCTCACCTCGGCGGTGATTACGACGCTCGGGCTCATGGTCGGATTGCATGCCGGCACCCATTCCAGCATGGTTGTCCTGGGCGGCATTCTGACCATCGCCATTGCTGATGCTTTCTCCGATGCACTCGGTATTCATGTATCCGAGGAAGCGGAGAACACGCACAGCCACAAGGAAATCTGGGCGTCCACGGTCGCCACGTTTCTGGCCAAATTTCTGTTCACCATGACCTTTGTCGTGCCCGTCCTTCTCTTTCCCCTGGCCACGGCCATTGTGGTCAGCCTTGTTTGGGGAATGGTCATTTTGACTACCCTGAGCTATGTCTTGGCCAGGATGCAGGGCAAGACGCCCTGGAAGGTAGTGGGCGAGCATGTCCTGATCGCCGCGGCTGTAATCATCCTCACGCACTGGGTCGGAGACTGGATCGGAAAGCTGGGGAGTTGAGATGACACCCCGCTCAGGTGCGGGGGGAGCAAAAGTCACATGTCAAGACCTGACACCTCGCCTGACAAGCAGCGTCAGGCCGGAAACGCCTTGCACGGTGATTTGTTCTCCCTTGTCGATCGGCGCCTCTTCCTCCATGGCCTTGGCCCGCCATAGTTCGCCCTCCACCCGGACATAGCCCGTCGGTGCCAGTCTTTCTTCGGCGATGCCCGCGGCACCGATGAGATGACTGCCGCTTTCGGGATAGGGTTCGCAGGCGGGCCACAGGAAAGGGAACAGGGCGATTTCTTTGAGGAGCCAAAGGACAGTCAGACCCCAGGCGAGCTGTGGCGAAAGCCCGAGCCACCATTTAAGGAGCAGCAGGATGGCGACCAGTGCCCCCAGGTCCGGGATCTGAAAGAGGGCATAGCGGAGGATGACCCGTCTTTTAACATCCAGGGGCAACTTTTTAAAGCGTTGCATGTTTTTCACGGGTCAGGCAACCCCGGCCGAGTCAGGAAGCCAATAATTTTTTTGCCTCTTCCGCGGCGCGGTCCGCGGTGATGCTGAATTTTTCGTAGAGCATGCTGGCTGGCGCGCTGGCGCCGAATCCCTCCAGGCCGACGATGGCGCCCTTTAGCCCCACGTAATGTTCCCAACCCAATTTGACGGCTGCCTCGATAGCCACCCTGGCCTTTACAGCTGCGGGCAGCACCACTTCCCGGTAGGCCGCTGGCTGGGCGTCAAAGAGTTCCCAACTGGGCAGAGACACCACCCGGGCTTTGATCCCCTGGGCCGCGAGCTTCCGCCCTGCCTCCAGAGCAATAATAAGCTCCGAGCCCGTACCGATGAGGAGGCAATCGGGACGGCCCGGTGCGGCTTCCCAGAGTATGTAGCCGCCCTGCCTGAGTCCCGCGGCCGGTCGCAGTTCCTGGCGGTTGAGCACCGGCAAATTCTGGCGGGAGAAGATGAGGGCTGTGGGACCTTTTTTGTTTTCCAGTGCCACCTGCCAGGCCTCCACCGTTTCATTGGCGTCGGCCGGCCGGATCACCGTCAGGTTTGGGATGGCGCGCAGGCTCAGCAGCTGTTCCACAGGCTGGTGCGTCGGGCCGTCCTCCCCGACGCCGATACTGTCGTGGGTGAAGACGAAGATGACCGGCAGTCCCATCAGCGCCGCCAGGCGGAGCGGGGGACGCATGTAGTCGGCAAAGGCGAGGAACGTGGCCGTATAAGGAATGATTCCCCCGTGGAGGGCCAGGCCCACGGCGATCGCGCCCATGGCGTGCTCGCGCACGCCGAAGTGCAGGTTCCGGCCGCCGTATCCCCAGACGCCGCCGACGCTGCCCTGGAGGCAGGCCGGGGAGGAGGCCGGCCGCTGAAAATCGCCTTCCCCTTTCAGCCAGGTGAAGGTGGAGGGGTTAAGGTCCGCCGAACCGCCCAGGAGTTCCGGAAGCACCTTGGCCAAGGCCTGCATGACGGCTTCCGAGGCCTTACGGGTGGCCACATCCGGAGCCCCCGCCGGAAACACGGGGAGGTTGGCGTCCCAGCCTGGCGGCAGTTCCCCTTGCATCACCCGGTGGAAGGCGGCGGCGAGTTCGGGAAAATCCCGTGCATAGTCGCTAAACAGCCTATCCCAGGCCTGTTCCGAAGCCTGGCCGGCTTTTCCCCGCTCCCGGAAGTGGGCGGCCGCATCCTCGGGGACGAAAAAGGCGGGTTCCAGGGGCCAACCCAGGCATTGCTTCGCCCCGGCCAACTCTTCCTTGCCCAGGGGTGAGCCGTGGGCCTCGCAGGAGTCCTGTTTCCCCGGGGCGCCGTAACCGATGGTCGTGGGTACGATAATCAGCGAGGGCCGCGCCGTTTCCGCCCGGGCCGCGATGGTGGCCCTGTCGAGCGCGTCGATATCGTTGCCTTCGGCAACGTCAAGGACCTGCCAGCCGCAAGCCTGGAATCTTGCCCCCACCTCTTCCGTAAAAGAGAGGGCCGTGGCGCCGGCCAGACAGACCCGGTTGCAGTCATAGAAAACAATCAGTTTTCCCAGTCCCAGATGCCCGGCAAGCGAGCAGGCTTCATGGGTCACGCCCTCCATCAGGTCGCCGTCGCCGGCCATGACGTAAGTAAAATGATCCACCACCGGATAGCCGGGGCGGTTGTAACGGGCGGCCAGGTGCGCCTCGGCGATGGCCAGTCCCACGGCATTGCTAATCCCCTGGCCCAGGGGGCCGGTGGTGACCTCCGTACCGGGTGGGTGATTCCTTTCCGGGTGCCCGGGCGTTTTACTGCCCCATTGCCGGAAGGATTTTAAATCTTCCAGGGAAAGATCGTACCCCGTAAGATGGAGCAGGGCGTAGAGCAACATGGAGGCATGGCCGGCGGACAGGACGAAACGGTCCCGGTTTGCCCAGTGCGGATGGGCCGGGTTGTGCTGCAAATGTCTTGTCCAGAGGGTATAGGCAGTGGCGGCGGCGCCCATGGGCATGCCGGGATGGCCTGACTTCGCTTTTTCTACGGCATCGGCAGCCAGAAAACGGATGGTGTTGACACATTTGTTGTCCAAGTCATTCATGAGGTTCTCCCGGGATGGTGTCAAGATGATTTATTCTATAAAACAACTTTTATTTTAAGACAAGGAGATTGATGTCACCATTTGCTGAGCTCCACGTTCGGCAGGGCGCGGCCGAGGAAGCGCTCGCCGATGGACTGAAAACGCAAAGGGACATCGGTGACGTAGAACCGGTAGTTCGGCGGCAAGCCCGAAGGGTTGCTCAGGCCGGTTTCGTGCAGGAGGGATGCGGTGATGCCGGCCATGGCCTCTGCGGAGTCGACGAGCCGGATTTCGGGTCCGACGACATCCTGCAGCAGAGCTTTCAGCAGGGGGTAATGGGTGCAGCCCAGCACCAGGGTGTCGATATGCTCCGCCAGCACGGGATGCAGATATTCCTGAGCCGTAAGTCTCGTGACGGGATGGTCGAGCCAGCCTTCTTCCACGAGGGGCACAAAGAGGGGACAGGCCTGGGAAAAGATGCGTATTTCCGGAGCCAGGCTGTAGATGGCCCGGGCATAGGCATTGCTGTTGATGGTGGCCAGCGTGCCGATGACCCCCACCGCTCGGGCTTGGCCGTCCACTACGGCGCTGCGCGCTCCGGCCTCGATGACGTCCAGAACGGGGATGGAAGAAAGGGCCGCGACGGCCTCCCGGGCCACGGCGGCCATGGTATTGCAGGCGATAATCAGCAGTTTGACATTCTGCCGGATCAGAAACTCCGTGATCTGGGTTGCGTAATGGGTAATGGTTTCCACCGATTTTATCCCGTAGGGGACACGGGCGGTATCACCGAAATAGACGATATTTTCAAAGGGCAGCCGTTCCATGAGGGCCCGGACCACGGTCAGGCCCCCGATGCCGGAATCGAAAACGCCGATTGCTTGCTGATTTATCATGAAAATTTATAAAATGCCCTTGATGGCCGTGGCTGCGTGAAACATGCTGCCGCCGCCGCAGATGTAATGGGCGATCCGCAAGGTCTCGGTAATCTCTTCCTTGGTGGCGCCGCATTCCAGGGCCTGCCGGGTGAGGGAGCGCACACCGTTTTCCGAATTTTTTGCCACATCAATGGCCAAGGCAATAAGTAGCTTATGCTTTTTGCCGATAGCGCCGTCTTGGAAGGCAAATTCCCGGGCCTCTTGAAGTTTAGCGAATAGTGCCGGGTCAGCTTCTTTAATAGGATCTAAGGGATGGCCGTTCATTTTTCCCTCCTTTGGTTGCTGCCCCGCAGCCGGTGGCTGCGGGGCGGGGTTAGTAAGTTAGAAATTGCTTTCCTGGGGAAAGCAATTTCGCGAATGCACTTATCCCCTATAGCGGGGTAAAGTCCGGGTGGGGCTATAACAGTTCCAGCAGCTTGCCGTAACCATAAATAGGCCCGCCGATCTTGAGGCGGTCAAAGGTGGCATAGATATAAGCGGTGGTCGTCGTCACGATGGGCACCTTGAAGTCCCCCTCGAGGCGCGAAATGTTATAGATTGTCGGCCAGCGGGGGCAGTGGATGAACATGCCGTCCGCCCCGGGTGTTTCCATAAACGTTTCTTTGGCGAACTTGTATACCTGGGCTTCCGTGACGCGCGAGATTTCCGTATTCACGGAGATCTGCATACCCTTCATGTTCACTACCTCAAAACCCGAAGCCGTTAAAAATTCCTTCAGCTTGGCGTTGACGGCATCCGTATGGGGCGTGACCACCACGACTTTTTTGATGTTGCAGGCCCGCATGGAGTCTACTTCGGCGGTGATGCTGGTGGTGCAAGGGATGCCCGTTAATTTTTCGATGTGGGCAATGGCTGCCTTGTCGCTGCCGATGCCGATGTGCGTATAGAGCGGCGAACCGCCCAGATACATGTAATCAACGCCCACTTTCGCCAGATCCAGGGCAAATTTCTCCATGTTTTCATTGGCCAGCTTGAAATTTTCCGGTGACAGGCGGTGGAAGGTCATCCCCGACATGATTAAGACCACCCCCTCCGGGACTATCTTATAAAACTCGTAATTAAAGGTATCTCCCCGAGAAGGGGCAATAAAGCCGACGCGTGCTCTCCAACCGTACATAATTTTCTCCTCTCCCTTTGTTTGTTGTGGTTACTGCAAAATTTTACTTTGCTTGAGTGACGTTAGATCTTTCGCTGGCCCCCCGCAGGCAACGCCTTTTCCAACGGGGACCCTAGACTAAAAGAAAATAAATTTTAATGTCAAGAGAAATATTTCGGCCACTCCCGGGCGATGCCGTGTAGAGAGGCCTTTTTTGTCTTGACAAGCCGGGATGGCCTAAGGTAAATGCCCACAGAATAAGCAAAATCAAAACGCAGCACTGCCAGAGGAGGACATAATCATGAGCGAATATGTTTTGGATTGGTACCAGTGGAACTACAGACCTCAGAACGTCAAGCGGCCGGACTGGTTTAAAGCCTGGCCTGGTGATGCTCGTCTTGCCGTAACCATCAAAGTCATGACGGAGTGGGAATCGGTGCCTCGTCCCGCAGGCCGCAGAGGAATGCCGGCGGGTTCCGTCCACAAGGAGGACTATGCGGCCCTGTGTGTCCGGGAATACGGCTTCAAGTCGGGCGTGTGGCGCATTATCGACATCCTGAACAGGCAGGGTGTGAAGGCGACGGCCATGACGAGCGGGTTGAGTGCCGAACTCTGGCCGGAAGCGGTGCGCGAATTGAAGAAGCAAGGCCATGAGATCGCGACCCACCAGTTCGACCAGGCTATTCATCCCCCTGTCTTCAAATCCGTAGAGGAGGAGCGGGAGGCCCTTCTGAAGTCCATGGCCTCCATTGCCAAGGTCACGGGCGAACGTCCCTACGGCTATATGTCCCCCGGGCCGCGGCCTACCCCGGATACCCTGGACATCATCGCCAAAGAAGGCTTTGTCTGGGATGGTGATCTCCACGACTCTGACGTGCCTTATATCATGAACATCAATGGTCAAAAGGTCGTTTCTCTCGGCTATGTTAAACCCGGTTATACGGACAACGACATCTTTGACTATGGTCTGTCCGGCGGTTGGCAGCAGTTGAAAGACGGGTTTGACGCCCATTACGAAGAATCGGCACGGCACCCCATGAAATTTGTCTATGCCCTGCACATCCATAATACGGGTCCCGGACAAGGCAAGGTTCTCGAAAAATTCCTCGAATATGCGAAACAGCACAAGGGAGTTTGGTTTTGCCGGTGCATCGACATGGCCAATTTCTGGTTGGAAAAGGAAGGCGCTAAATAAACAATGAGTGGCTTATGGGAGACCGGGGCAAACTGGGGCCTGCTTCTTATCCGGATCGGGCTGGGATTGGTATTCATGTTTCACGGCTATCCCAAAATGACGGGTCGCTGGGAGGGCTGCAAGGGCAGCCGGGAAAGCGTGAAGAAGAGCATCCAGCGCCTGGGTCTCCCTTGCCCGCATCAGCTGGCGATCACGGTGGGGATAATCGAATATTTTGGCGGGTTTCTGCTGCTGGCAGGTTTGTTTACCCGCTGGGTGGCATTAGCCATCGCCGTTGTGATGGTGGTGGCGAGTGGCAGAAACTACAGCGAGAAGGGTTTTCTGGGCGGGGCTGACATGCCCTTTTCTCTTTTTATGACGCTTCTTGCCCTCTTCTTGCTCGGCAGCGGGTCCCTCAGCCTGGATGCGCTGCTCTGGAAATCTTACTAAGTTAGGAATTGCTTTCCGGGGGAAAGCAATTCCGTAAACTTACTTATCCCGTGTATCGGGATTAGCCTATGCCATTATCGGTTGATCTTAACGCAGCAGTCTTATCATGCAGGAGGTGATATGTTGGGAAGCAAGAGCCTCGGAACATTGAAAGCCGCAGTTATCGTCTCGATCTTTTTCCTCTCCATCTTTTCCATAGCCCAGGCCGCGACAAATCCCGATCTCAAATTTTTTGAGGATAAAGTCGTCAATATTGTCGTCTCCACAAAGGCCGGCGGAGGATACGATGCCTATGGACGCATGGTGGCCCGTCACCTGCGCAAGCATCTACCCAAGAGCGTCGTTATTGTAAAGAACGTGCCGGGCGCGGGGCATATCATCGGCGCCAATGAAGTTTACCTCAGCAAACCTAATGGCTTGACCATCGGTATGGGAAACTACAAGGGCCTGATCTTTACCCAACTGGCCGGACTGCCGGGCATCAAGTTTGATCTGGCCAAGTATTCCTGGCTGGCCAATGTCTCTTCGGAACCACAGATTTTAATCGTCGGCAAGCATACCCCCTTCAGGTCTCTCAAGGATCTGAAAGATTCGCCCACGCCGATAAAGATGGGTGCCTCCGGGGTGGGGAGTTCAGCCTATAATTACACGCTCCTGGTGGGCAAGGCCCTGGGCATCAATTTCAAGCTGATTCCAGGCTTCAGCGGCTCGGAAGCCGATATGGGCATGCTGCGGGGCGAACTTGACGGTCAGATCGGTTCTCTGGATAACTTAAGGCCGATGGTGGAGGCAGAAGGCTCACGGGTCCTGTTGGTCATCAGCAAGAGAAAAGCGTCACTGGCGCCCGAGGCGCCCCTGATTTCCACCTTTACCACACCCCAGACAAAAGGCATCATCGACCTCATGGTGGCCTCCGCCGAATTGGGCCGGCCCATTCCCGCTCCGCCCAACATGTCGCCCAGCCGACTCAAGGTGCTGCGCGAGGCTATGGAAAAGACATTCAAGGATCCGGAACTTCTGGAATTTTCCCAAAAAGCAAAACTGCCGATTTCTTTTACCTCCGGCGAGGACACGCGGAAGCTGTTCCTCGGGGCTTTAAACCAGACGCCTGAGGTTCTCAAACTGGTGAAGGAATTGACGCAGCCTGAGAAATAAGAATTTTTTAAAAAAGGAGAGTAATATGCAGATGTTGTGGGGAAACAAGTTACGCAAAGTATTGTTTTCGGGGGGTATGGTCAGCGTGGCCTTATTGATCTTTGCGGCTGGCGCTTTCGCGGCGCCGGCCGGCCTGGAACAACTGGCCAATTATAAAGGCAAGGATCGCGAGCAGGTCCTGATAGAAGGCGCCAAAAAAGAGGGGGCACTTTCCTTTTACAGTGGCATGAACGCCAAAGATTCCAAACCGCTGGTCGATGGTTTCCAGAAGAAGTATCCTTTTGTGAAGGTCGATCTCTTTGCGGGCACCGGCGAGGCGGTCTCCTCGCGCATGATGACGGAACAAAAAGGGGGGAGATTCACGGCCGATGCCTTCTGTGGAACGAGCATCAATACGGAAAAGGTGCGGCGGGAAGGGTTGCTGGCGCCCTTTTACACACCGGCGCAGGACTTCTACGAAAAGAAATATCTCGACCCGGAAAAATACTGGGTACCCCTTTTCCACATTATCCTGACCTTTGTCTACAATACCAATGAGATCAAGGAACCGCCCAAGACCTGGCAGGACCTCCTGGAGCCGAAGTGGAAAGGAAAGCTTGCCCTGGAGGACACGGATGAGATCTGGCTAATCAATTTTACCAAGGCCTGGGGAGAGGCCAAGGCAAAGGATTACTTCACCCGCCTGGGCAAACAAAATTTAACAATCGTGCACGGCCACTCCGTGCAGCAGCAGATGCTGATTGCCGGAGAGATAGCGGCCACGCCTACCCAGTATCTTCATCAGGCCATTGCGGATAAGAAAAGAGGCGCCCCTATCAACTTTGTCATCATGGACCCCATGGTCGATACGCTGGAAGCTCTGGCCTTGTTGAAAAAAGCGCCCCATCCCCATGCGGCGCTGCTGTTTATCGATTATGCGACCTCCAAGGAAGGGCAGGCGCTCATTTACAACCGGGGCAGAAACCCTGCCTATCCGGGCATGGACCCAATCCTGAAGGACGCCAACCTGATCACTCAGGATGTCAGTGACGCCATGGACAACTATGCCTACTGGCAGAAACTTTACAAAGACCTGCTTGTCCTTCCCAATCGGCGCAAGTGAGCAGAAACGTTGAGGAAAATATAAGATGAGAAAATGAACCACAGAGCGCATTGAGAGTACCTCCCTGGGGTTCTCTGCGATCTCTGTGGTTAATTTTACGACAGTACGGGGAAAGATTAGAGGAGGAATAATGTTTGGTCTGAGAGGTTACAAGATAGGGAAGATGGTATTTTCCGTTTGCCTGGTCGGCATGGCGCTATGCGCCTGGGTTGCTTTTGCCTTTGCCGCGCCGTCCGGCATCGAGCAACTGGCAAATTATAAGGGCAAAGACCGCGAACAGGTGCTGGTCGAAGGGGCCAAAAAGGAAGGGGCACTTTCCGTTTACAGCGCTACCAATGCCCGGGATTCTCGACCGGTGGTCGACGGTTTCCAGAAGAAGTATCCCTTTGTCAAGGTCAATTTGTTTGCCGGCACGGGCGAATCCGTGTCCACACGCCTGCTTATGGAACAGAAAGGGCGGAAATATACGGCCGACACCTTCAACGGCATTCTCAAAGATGTGGAAAAGGTGCGGCGGGAGGGATTCCTGCTTCCTTTCTACACCCCGGCCCAGGATATCTACAACAAGAAATTCCTTGATCCGAAGCGCAATTGGATGCCGATCTACTTCACCGTCCTGACCTTTGTTTATAACACCAACGAGATTAAGGACCCGCCGCGGACCTGGCAGGACCTGCTGGATCCGAAGTGGAAAGGAAAACTTGCCGTGGAGGATACGGATGAGGTCTGGCTGATCAATTTCACCAAGATGTGGGGAGAGGCAAAGGCGAAGGATTATTTTACCCGCCTGGGCAAGCAGGATTTAAAAATCGTCCATGGCCACTCGGTGCAGCAGCAAATGCTGATTGCCGGGGAAATATCCTCCACTGCTACGCAGTATCTTCATCAGGCAATTGCCGACAAGAAGACAGGCGCTCCCATCAACTTTGTCATCATGGATCCCATGATCGCGCAGCCCAACGGGATAGCGTTGATGAACAGCGCCCCCCATCCCCATGCCGCGCTGCTCTTTATCGATTATGTAACCTCGAAGGAAGGGCAGGCCCTGATGTATGCCCGGGGCAGAAATGTTGCCTATCCGGGGATGGAGCCGATCTTGAATGAAGCGAACCTGCTGATCGATGATCCCGGGCTTTCCATGGATAACTTCAAGTATTGGCAAGATATGTTCAAGGACTTGCTGATCACTCCGAACAAACGACGCTGACTGGGTTGGTGGAGGCATGAGTAAGAAACGCGGTTACGCACTGTCCACGGGGGCTTTTCTGATCATCACCGTCATTGTGGTGATGTTTATCACCCTCGTGCCGCTCCTTTTTCTCCTCTATCAGACCGTCTTCACGCCGGAGTACGCAGGGCATGCGGCGCGCTTTACCCTGAAGAATTACGGGGATGTCTTTTCCGATCCGGCAACGCTGATGGTACTGAAGAATTCCACGGAATTTGCCTTTGGTTCTTCCATCCTGGCGATCATCATGGGCGGCGCCATGGCCTGGGTGACGGAACGCACCCATACGCCGGGACGCCAATGGATGTATCTGGTCAACATGGTGCCCCTCATTTTGCCGGGCATCCTGACGACCATGGCCTGGGTCTTCCTGCTCAGTCCGAAGATCGGCTTAGTTAATTTGGTGGTAATGAAGCTGTTTTTTCTGGAGGAGGCGCCGTTTAACGTCTACAGCATGGGAGGCATGATCTGGATTCAGGGTCTGCACTGGGCCCCTTTTGCCTTCATAACCCTGGCGGGAACATTCCGAGCCATGAACCCCGACCTGGAGGAAGCGGCGACCGTTTCCGGGGCCGGCATCTGGAACTCCCTGAGGCTGGTAACCCTGCCGCTCAACCTGCCGGCGATACTTTCGCTCTTTCTCATCCTCATCGTCCGGGGGCTGGAAAATTTCGTGGTCCCGGCCGTGATCGGCATCCCGGCCGGCATCGATGTCTTTACCTCCCGGATTTACGAGGCGGTGACCAAAAGCTACCCGACCAATCTGGGGCTGGCTTCCACCTATTCCGTGGTGCTCATGATTGTCACGGGTGTCGGTCTGGCCCTCTATTACATGGCCACGAAGGAAAGCAGCAGCTTCGCCACGATCACCGGCAAGGGTTACCGGGCGCGGCTGATGGACGTAGGCCGCTGGCGTTATCTCACCTTCGGGATCTATGTCCTCTATGTTTCCCTGGCCATCCTCTTACCCCTGGTCATATTGCTCTGGGTTTCCATAACCCCTTATTCCATGGCGATCAAAGGGGCGAATTTCAAGTTTGCGACGCTCCATAATTATAGAGAAGTGCTCGATTATCCCGGGGTGATCAGTTCCATGGTCAACACCCTATACCTGTCCGTGGTGGCCTCTCTCATCATTGTGCTTTTGGGGATCATGATATCTTTCATCGTGGTCAAGATGAAGCTCAAAGGCGGGCGCATCCTGGATGTGCTGGGCACCATGCCCCTTACCTTTCCCGGAACGGTCGTGGGCGTGGCCCTGGCCACGCTTTATCTCCGGCTGCCCATCGGGATCTACGGCACGGCGTGGATCTTGCTCATCGCTTTCGTGACCCGTTTCCTGCCTTACGGGGTAAGGGCGGCGAACAGCTCTCTGCTGCAGGTCCATGCGGAGCTGGAAGAGGCGGCGGCTATGAGCGGCGCCTCCGTTGTCCGAACCCTGATAATGATCACTCTGCCCGTGGTGCTGAGCAGCATGGTGGGAACGTTCATCTATGTCATGACCCTGGTCATCCGGGAATTTCCTTCCGTTATCCTGCTGTACGGCCCGGAATCACGCGTCATTTCCGTGCAGCTCTTCGAGATGTGGGAGGCGGCATCGTTTAACCAGTGTTCCGCCCTGGGGGTCATGATGATTTTATTTTTAAGTGCACTGGCGCTGCTCATGCGTCGTTTCCAGACAAAGGAAAGTTAAGAAAGAACGCTTAAGAGGGCTGGAGAAATAGGTGAGGAGGTGAAAATACCATGCTGAAATTAGTGAACCTGTACAAGGAATTTAAAACTGATGAAACGGAAGTCAAGGCGGTGAATCAGATCAGTTTTGATGTGCCCGAGGGCAAGTTCTTTACACTTTTAGGGCCCAGCGGCTGCGGCAAGACAACGACGCTGCGCTGCATCGCCGGACTGGAGCGGCCCAGTGCCGGAAGAATCTACATCGATGAGCAAATGGTCTCGGGGGGAGACTATTTCATGCCGCCCGACAAGAGAAATATCGGCATGGTCTTTCAATCTTACGCCATCTGGCCGCATATGGACGTTTTTGCCAATGTCGCCTTTCCGCTGCGGGTCGGCAAGACCGGCTATTCCAAGAAGGAAATTGAAGAGAAGGTCTTGTATGCCCTCCATACGGTGCAACTCGATGGACTGGAGAAGCGCTCGGCCACGAAATTAAGCGGTGGGCAACAGCAGCGCCTGGCCCTGGCCCGGGCTCTCGTCCGGCAGCCGAAACTCCTGCTGCTGGACGAACCCCTGAGCAATCTCGATGCGGCGCTCCGGGAACACATGCGGGTGGAACTCAGGCAGTTGCAGCAACGCCTCGGGATTACCACCGTTTACGTTACCCATGACCAGCTCGAGGCCCTGGCCCTTTCCGATCTGATTGCCGTGATGCACGACGGAGTGATCGAACAGCTCGGCAGTCCGCAGGAAATTTATCAGAAACCGGCAAGCAAGTTTATCGCCGGTTTCATCGGCAACACCAACTGGCTGGAGGGGAAGGTAAAAAGCTGCGAGCCCGACAAGAGCGTTACCGTGGAGACGATAATGGGCGATGTCTCCTCCCTGGTCACCAATCCCTGCAAAGCGGGAGACAAGGTCATGCTGTCCATTCGTCCCGAGGCCATCGAAGTCACCATGACGGCCCCGCAGAACGGCAACTTCAGCCAGGCCCGGGTGGAAAGTGCAATGTTTCTCGGAGAATATATCGACTGTTTCCTCCGGATCGGGGAGCAGACCCTCCGGGCCAAGACCCATCCCCAGCTGCTTTTGCAGCCGGGGAATCAGGTGTATGTGAAGATTCTGGCTGAATACTGCGTGGCCCTGGCGTCCTGAAACATGAACCACAGAGAGCACAGAGAAAAGCTCATGTACTCGGTGATCCCTGTGGTTAAGATTTTACAAGAGGAAATAAAAGCCAAGGAGGTATTAGGGGAATGGAGCAGAAACGCAAGGCGGCCATCGTCACCGGTGCCGGTCAGGGGCTGGGCGCCGCTATCGCTGCCCGGCTGGCCGGGGAAGGTTTCCAGGTGGTCATTGCCGAATATAACGAGGCCCTTGCCGCCCAAGTCGTTGAGCGGATCAAGGCTGTTGGAGGCGACGCCGTGGCCTGCAAGACCGATGTCTCGGACGAAGCTTCGGTGCGGGACCTCGTGGAATTTACCCTGCGGACCTGCGGCCCCGTAGACGCCCTGGTCAATAACGCGGGCATCTACCCAAAGTCCCCGGTGCTCAACATGTCCAAGCAGGAGTGGGACAGGGTACTCGCGGTAAACCTCAAAGGCGCTTTTCTATGCTGCAAGTATGTATTGCCGGGGATGATCGGGCGTAAATCCGGACGGATCGTCAATATCGCCTCGGGTCATGCCGTCCGCGGCGGCGCCCAATTTTCCCACTACTCCGCCAGCAAGGCCGGCATCGTTGCCCTTACGAAATCTTTGGCCCTGGAGGTCGTTTCCCTGGGGATTCTCGTCAATACGGTGGCCCCGGGGATAAGTGATACAGGCATGCCGAGGATCCATGATTCGGAAGAGCAGGTCCGCATCAAGACGGCCAGGATGCCCATGGGCCGGCTGGTAAAGCCGGAAGAGATTGCCGATGCCGTAGCCTACCTCCTCTCGGAGCGCAATACCGTGATTACCGGTCAGTTGCTCGGGGTAAACAGCGGACAGGTACTCTTCGGCGGATAGCGGGAAGGGAAGGAGGAGAACAGAAATGGGTGCAGCAAAAGTAGCTTTGATCGTGGGTACGGGCGGCGGGCTGGATGTGGCGGTGGCCGCGGCCCTGGTTGAGAAAGGAATGTCCGTGGAGCTCTTTGTCCATGGTGGGAGAAAAATGCCTGATGTCCCCGTGCCGGTGCAATTAACGGCCCTGGATATTACCGATGAGGGCAAGCTGGCGGCGGCTGTTCAGGCCTTCACCGAACGAAAAGGAAGAGTAGATTGTCTCATCAACTGCCCTGATTTGCGCATCAATCGTCCTCTTGCCGAAACAACGGCGCAAGAGTGGGATGACAGTGTGGCCTTGAACCTGACGGCTGTTTTTCTCGCCTGCAAGCACGTTGTCCCCCTGATGGTGAAACAAGGTGCAGGCCGGGTTGTCAACGTATCTTCCGATGTCGCCCGGATGGGGGCTCTGAACAGTGCCGCCTATGCCGCCGCCAAGGCTGGTTTGATTACCTTCAGCAAGTCCCTGACGCGGGAGGTTGCCGACTTCGGGGTTAGGGTGAACGTGGTGTCCCTGGGCATGATGGGAGAGGATATTGCGACCTTTGGCAGCGAGGCGGACATCTCCGCCATCCCGTTGAAAAGGGCGGGCAAGTGGGAAGAAGCGGCCTATCTGGTGCGCTGCATAACGGATGAAAAACTGGAATACATGACCGGACAAACGGTCCATATGAACGGCGGACTTTATATGCCGTAAGGCAGGTCAAACAGGAGGAATTAGTTGTGGAGAAGAAGAGTCTTGCCGGCGTGCTGGAAGCGCCGGGCAAAATGGTCATGAAAGAGTTTCCTATCCCCGAGGTCGGTCCCGACGAGGGATTGCTGAAGGTGGAGATGGTTGGCATCTGTTCCACGGATACAAAGATCTACCAGGGAAAGATCACGCACTACCCCCTGCCGCTCATCATGGGACATGAAATGGTCGGCCGGATCGCGAAGGTAGGGAAAAACGCGGCCCGGCGCTGGGGAGTGCAGGAAGGTGACCGGGTTATCCTGGAAGCCAGCACCTCTTGCGGCGCCTGTGTCCCCTGTCTTACAGGCAACTATCGGTTCTGTGAAAGCCCGCTCGGCTATGGGCTCAAGACCTCCTGCGATGTTCCGCCCCACCTCTGGGGAGCTTACAGCCAGTACATGTTCATCACCCATGGTTCGATTGTGCTGCCGATTAAAGAAAGCGTTCCCCTGAAAGATGCGGCCCTCGTGCAGGGCGTCCTCGCCAACGGCGTGCAGTGGATCTCTATCCTGGGACGGATAACCGTGGGCGACAGTATCCTGATCCAGGGTATGGGTGTGCAGGGGTTGGGCTCCATCGTTGCGGCCCGGGAAGCAGGAGCGAAAGAGATATTCATCAGCGGTTTGAGCGGCGACCGGGAACGTTTTGCCCTGGCGCGCCGGCTCGGAGCCGATCACGTCGTCAATATTGAGGAGACTGATTTGCTCTCCTTTATCAAGGAGCGGACAGGCGGCAAGGGTGTCGATATGGTAATGGATGTGACGGGCAGACCGTCGTCCATTGCCTTGGCCCTGCAGGCAGTGCGTAAGCAGGGCACCATCGTGGAGGCCGGACTGATCGGTGGGAACGTGGAAGTGCCCTTTGCCCTTGATCTTATGGTCCAAAAAGAGTTAAGGCTCCAGGGCGGCCGCAGCAAAGGCTATCAGGCCACCGCTGCTGCCCTGTCCATTGTGGAATCGGGCCGCTATCCCCTGGGTGAAATGGTGACCCATGAGTACCCCTTGACGGAGTGCGCCATGGCGATCCGCGTGGCAGCCGGCGAGGGAGGCGAAAAGCCCTTGAAAGTGGTGCTCCGGCCGTAAGAAACTAACTTAATTCCAACTACTTTTACTTTTATTACAGAAGGAGGTTTTACTATGTATGAAGAAAGATTGACCGGCGGAAAAATTGAATGGCCGAATAAGGCGAGAATGGCAGTCCTCTTTACCTTCGATTACCAGGCCGAGGTGGGCTCACCTACCTTGCCCAGCGGCAAGATCAACTACGCCATCACAACGGAAAGGATGTACGGTGGCAGACACGGCGTCTGGCGTGTCCTGGACCTGATGGACAAATACGGGCTGAAGTGCACCTTTTTTGTGAGCGGCGTCACGGCGGAGAGGTATCCGGAATCGGTGAAGGCCATGCGGGAACGGGGGCACGACATTGCGGGCCACGCCTATGCCCACGAGGAACAGCATCTCTTTTCCCGGGCCGACGAAAAGGAGATCATCCTGAAGACCATCGACGCCATTGAGAAGATCAGCGGCGCCCGTCCTCTGGGTTGGCGGTGTCCGAAGGTACTGATGAGCGAAAATACCCTGGATCTGCTGGCGGAATGCGATTTCGTCTATGACAGCGATTTCCTGAACGAAGACCTCCCCTACGTCCTGAAGGTGGGCGGCAAGGAACTGGTGGAGATACCCTATACCTTCACGACTGATGACGCCCCCCTGTACAGCCCGATCGAGTATCCCTTCGGCGTGCCCAGAAACGTCTTCGGCATCTGGCAGGACGAATTCGACGTGCTGTACAAGGAATCGGAAAAGAGTCCCAAGATGCTCATCATCTGCATGCACCCCTACCTGACCGGCCGTCCCTCCCGTTCCAAGGCACTCGATGATTTCTTGAATTACATAAAAGATTTCGACGGCCTGTGGTATGCCCGCGGTATCGATGTGGCCAATTGGTGGAAAGAAAAGGGATATTAATAAAGGAGAAGCCCCATGTTCAAAGATTTACGTGAATGGATAAGCGAAGCCGATAAGCTCGGCGAGTTGCGCGAGGTAAAGGGGGCGCATTGGGATCAGGAGATCGGCGCCGTCACCGACATGATCAATCGCAAGAAGAACTGTCCCACCGTCCTCTTCGATGAGATTGTCGACTACCCTAAAGGACACCGCGTATTGGTAAACAGCGCCAGTTCTTCCAAGCGCCTGGCCATGACGCTGGGCATGCCTACCGACCTGGCGGGCCGGGATCTGGCCTGGGCCTGGAAAAGGATGAACAGTGAAATCAAGGCGATACCCCCTCAGGAGGTGAAAGAGGGGACCGTCCTGGAGAATGTTTTATCGGGCGATGCCATCAAACTGACCAGTTTTCCGGCGCCCCGCTTTCATGCCCTGGACGGCGGGCGCTATATCGGCACCGCCTGCCTGGTGATCACCCGTGACCCCGATGAGGGATGGGTGAATATGGGCACTTACCGCATCCAGATGATCGACGACCGCCACGTGACCGTCTTCATTTCTCCGGGAAAGCACGGCAGGATTCATCGGGACAAGTATCTCAATGCCGGGAAACCCTGTCCCGTGGTGATTGTTTTCGGTAGCGATCCACTCCTCTTTCTCATCAGTTCCGTCGAGATACCCTACGCCTTTCCGGAACTCGATTATGTGGGCGGCATCCGCAAGGAGCCCGTGCCGGTGATCCGGGGCGAGGTCACGGGGCTGCCCATTCCGGCTCATGCGGAGATCGTGGTCGAAGGCTGGATCCAGCCGGGTGACGAGGCCGATGAAGGTCCTTTTGGAGAATGGACGGGCTACTACGCCAGCTCCAGCCGGAAGGAACCGCTCATGACCGTCGAGCGGCTCTACTACCGGAACAACCCCATTATCCTGGGCTGCCCTCCGGGCAAGCCGCCCGTGGAAAACACCTTTTTCCGTTCCCATATGCGCTCGGTGCTCTTGGAAGAGGAATTGCAGAAAACGGGGATCCCCGACGTGACGGGCGTCTGGTGTCACGAAGAGGGCGGCTGCCGCCTGCTCAATGTGGTGGCCATCAAACAGCGCTACCCCGGCCATGCCCGCCAGGCGGGACTGGCCGCGACCTCCTGCCGGGCAGGGGCTTACCTGGGCCGGTATACGATTGTCGTGGACGACGATATCGACATCACCGATCTCAACGATGTCATGTGGGCCGTCTGCACCCGTTCCGATCCGGCTAATTCCATCGAGATCATCAAACGTTTCTGGAGCGGCCCCCTGGATCCGATCATCCCTGCGGGGCAAAAGGGATTCAACTCCCGGGCCATTATCGATGCCTGCCGGCCTTACGAGTGGAAGGATAAATTCCCCGCCGTGGTGGAGTCACCGCCGGAGCTGATGAAGATGGTAAAAAAGAGGTGGGGACACATCCTCGATTAGTAACATTATAGAGAGGTGACTTATGAGAAGCAGGACAAGCATTGTTTCGCTGGCGATCCTTTGCGGGATCTTGTGCGCGGGCTTGTTTGTGGGAAGGGCTGTGGCTGCGCCCGCGGAAGACGCAAGAAAGGCAGCGCTCATCGAGGGGGCAAAGAAGGAAGGGAAGGTGGTTTGGTATAACATGTTGACCGTTGTCGAGGCCAACGTCGTCGCCAAGAAGTTTCATGAAAAATATCCCTTCATCACGGCGGAGATGTACCGCTCGGGCGCCGAAAACATGATGACCAAAATAACGGCGGAAAACCAGGCCAAGAAGTACATCTTCGACGTCTTGATGATCACTGCTGCCGAGAGTGAACTGCTGAGACGGAAAGGGCTTTTCGCTAAATACCTGTCTCCCGAGCGGAAGTTTTTTCCCGAAAACCTGAGGGATGCGGAAGGGTACTGGACGGATCAGTATTTGAACTTGAACGTCATCGGGTACAACACCAAACTCGTTTCCCGCCAGGACCTTCCCAAGACTTACGAAGATCTTCTCAAACCGCGCTGGAAAGGCCGGATGGGCATGGATACCAAGGCCTATAACTGGTTTGCCTCCGTCATCAAACACATGGGTGAGAAGAAAGGCCTGGAGTTCATGAAAAAGCTGGGGGAACAGAACATCCTGTTCCGCACCGGGCGGACCCTGAACGCCCAACTGGTAGGGGCCGGCGAGGTGCAACTGGGCATTGCCGTTTACAACCAGCGCATCGAAGAGATGAAGGAGAAGGGCGCCCCGGTGGAGTGGCTGGCCCTGGAGCCGGTTGTTCCGGAAATCCATCCCCTCTCCCTTTCCGCCCATGCTCCCCACCCGAACGCGGCCCGACTTTTCCTTGATTATTTGCTGTCCAAGGAAGGTCAGGAGGTAATTGCCAGTTTTTTCCGGATTCCCAGCCGCTCTGATGTGGAGCCGCGCATCCCCGCCATGCGGAAAGGGTTCACCATCATGGACCCCGATTTCTCGATGGTGGATCAGTATGACCGGTACGTCAAATTATACCGGGAACTTCTCATGAAAAAATAAGGAGGAGAAAATATGTTGTTTCATAGTTGGAGAGGCGTTGTAGGAGTCATCAAACCCACGCACCGTCCCGGTTCCCTGGAGGAGTTCATCAGGCTGCTTCCCGAGGGGATCGGTGTGGTGCCGCTGTTTTTGGGCATCCATTCCGGAACGGAAGAGGAATTTCTCGCGGCCATGGATCCGATTAAAGCGAAGGTTGCGGAACTGGCCAAACTGGGTGTGGACATCATCCATCCCGAAGGCGCCCCGCCCTTCATGCTGCGCGGCTATCAGGGCGAGGCAGCGATTGTGAAAGAGATGGAGGAGAAGTACGGGAAACCGGTTTTTACCTCCGGCATTTCCCAGGTGGAGGCCTTACGCGCCCTGGGTGTGAAAAAACTTCTGGGCGTGACCTACTTTACCGGCGATATAAACAAAAAATATTCCCGTTATTTCAGTGAAGCCGGTTTTGAAATGCTGGGCATGGAAGGTATTTCCGTACCTTTCTCCGATGTGGGCCGGCTGTCGTCTCAGGAGGTGTACGCCTTCGTAAAGGAGCAGTACCTCAAACACCCGGAGGCCGATGGCATCTATATGCTGGGCACGGGATGGCGCGTGCTGGATATCGTCAAGGTATTGGAGCAGGATCTCCAGATACCGGTGGTTCATCCCGTACCCGCAAGGGTTTGGGCGGTACAGAAGCGGTTGCACGTGCGGCAACCAGTGCAGGGCTATGGCCGTCTGCTGGCAGAAATGCCCTGAACAGTTGAGGCACAGGGAGGCGTCAAGAAAAAGAGAAATAGGAGAGTTGTGGGGAGAGGTTAACAAAAAATTGTGAGGGTAACGAGATGGAGTCAAGGCTGGCGAAACTGTCCAATTTACGGGAAAAGATAAATTCACAGCACATAATTTTGGTGGCTTGCATTTTAGCGGTGGCTTATCTTGTTCTTATACCGCTGATAATGCTTCTTTTTGGAAGTATCAGAAGTGCGCCGATCGGCGAGCCGGGAGCGCACTTTACCTTTAAAAATTATCTGGATGCCTATCTCAGCCCACGGTTTTTTCCGCTCATGGGCAATTCCTTTCTCTACGGGATAGGCAGCTGCATCCTGACCTTTGTTCTCGGCACTTCCTTGGCCTGGGTTTACGAACGCACGAATACGCCCTTCAAGAAGATCTTCGGGGTGGCAGCCCTTATCCCCTTCATCGTTCCCGGGATTTTGAGCACGATTTCCTGGATCCTGCTGCTCAGTCCCAAGATCGGCCTGATCAATCTGGTGCTGATGAAGCTATTTGCGCTCGAAAACCCTCCCTTGAACATTTATTCGCTGCCGGGTATGATCTGGGCCGAGGCGATCCATCTTTATCCCCTGGTCTTTATGATGATGGCGGCTAGCTTTCGTTCCATGGACATGTCCCTGGAGGAGTCTTCGACCATGTCCGGGGCGGGCGTGTTCGGTACCTTTTGCCGCGTTACCCTGCCCCTGATGCGCCCGGCCTTTTTTTCGGCCATGCTAATCATGTTCATCAGGGCGATAGAGGCCTTTGAGGTGCCGGCCCTGGTTGGCCTGCCTGCGGGGATCGAGGTGTTCACCTCGGAGATCTATCTGGCGATCCATGAATACCCATCTAATTTCGGATTGGCCGGTTCCCTGGCGGTGACTCTCCTGATCATATCTTCCCTGGGGGTGTATTTCTACCGCCGGGCCACGGCCAAGGAGCAGCGCTTTGCGACGGTGACGGGGAAGGGATTCCGCCCCCGGCTGATAGACCTGGGCGGATTCAAGTACCTGGTGAGCGGCCTTTGCATCGTCTTTTTTCTGATCACCATCGGGCTGCCGATTTTTATCCTGCTGTGGTCTTCTTTCGTGCCCTTTTATGAGGTGCCCTCGCTCGCCGCAGCGAAGACTCTATCTTTAAAGAACTACATATTTGTCTTTAATTTTCCCACCACTATGACGGCCTTCAAGAACAGCATCTTTTTGATGTTGACGACAGCCACGATCACGATGCTCTTGACTTCGGTCATTGCCTGGATTGCCGTAAAGTCGAAGATCAAGGGGCGCGGCATGCTGGATGTGCTGACCTTCATTCCCATCGCCTTTCCGGGCATTGTGCTCGGCGTGAGCCTTCTTTATGTCTACCTGGCCTTGCCGATTCCGATCTACGGGACGATATGGATCTTGATGGTGGCCTACATCACCAAATATATGCCCTACGGGATCAGGACCACGAGTTCCACGATTATTCAGATTTCCAGCGAGTTGGAAGAGGCTTCGGCCTTGAGCGGCGCCTCCTGGGCCACGACGTTCCGGAAGATTACCCTGCCCCTTTTGATACCGGGTTTCATGGCGGGGTGGCTCTACATTGCCATGGTGTCGCTCCGGGAGCTTTCGACGTCGATTTTGCTGTATGCCTCGGGCAGCGAGGTCCTTTCTATTGTGGTGTTTGACCTCTGGGAAGGAGGACAGTACCCGACGCTGTGCGCCCTGGGGATCATGATGATAAGCCTGCTGGTTCTGCTGGCTTTTGTGGCCAATAAGGTAGGGGCGAGAATAGGTATAAGGAGAGAAACGACTCACTGAAGGAAGGGAGAGGGGTAAATGATAGAGATATCCAATTTAGGGAAGTATTTCACAGGAGAGAGGGAAACGGTAAATGCGGTAGACGGGGTAAGTTTTTTCGTGCCCGAAGGGAAGATCTTCACCCTGCTGGGGCCCTCGGGGTGTGGGAAATCGACAACGCTGCGCTGCGTGGCCGGCTTGGAGAAGCCCGATGCGGGGGAGATAAAGATCGCGGGCAAGGTGATCTATTCTGCCCGGTACAAGGTTTTTGTTCCGCCCCACAAGCGCGACATCGGGATGGTCTTCCAGTCTTACGCGATCTGGCCGCACATGAAGGTCTTTGATAATGTGGCCTATCCTTTGAAGATCAAGAAAATGCCCCGGGAGGCGATCAGGAAGAAGGCGCTGGAGGCGTTAAATACGGTGGGACTTCAGGGATTGGAAGACCGTCTGGCCTCGCAGCTTTCGGGAGGTCAGCAACAGCGGGTGGCCTTGGCCCGCGCCCTGGTCAAGGAACCGCAGGTTTTGCTTCTGGATGAGCCGCTCTCCAACCTCGATGCCAAGCTCAGGCACCAGATGCGCACCGAGATCAAGGAGCTTCAGAGGCGTCTGAATATCACCACGCTTTATGTTACCCATGATCAGATCGAGGCCCTGGCAATCTCCGATTATATCGCGGTCATGAATAAGGGCAAGATCCTTGACGTGGGGCCGCCGGTCGAGATATACCAGAAACCGGGCAGCAGATTTACCGCCGATTTCATCGGCCAGACCAATGTGTTGCGGGGCAAGATTCTCTCGGTGGAAGGGGAATTGGGAAGATTCTCCACGCCGATCGGAGAAATGGTCACCATGCTCCCGGCGGGAGGGGTAACGGGCGGTGAGGCCTTGATTTTTATCCGGCCGGAAAATATCAAGGTCTTTAAAGATCAGGCGCAGGCCACGGGAAATAACTTTGCCGGTGCGATCAAGGTGTTGACCTTTTTGGGCGAGTATGCGGATTGTAAGCTGCAGGTGGGGGAGGAAGTCTTATGGGCCCGTGTCCATCCGCTGTCACCCTTGAGGGAAGGGGATAAGGTATATGTCCAGATAGATCAGGATGCTTCGTTTTCCATACCCGCCTAAGGAGACAGGAGGCGGTCAACAAAAGAAAGGAGATTGAAAGAGATGAGGAAAATAATAGCGATCGTATGTCTAATGGCGGTGATGACGGTGTTTTGCGGTTTGCTCGCCCAGGCGGCGGAGGAGAAGAAAGAAGGCAAGAAGGAAAAGGCTTTGAAGGCCAAGGGAGAATTGATACCCCATCCGGAGGAAAATGATGTCAAGGTGTTGCTGGAGAATTACGAGACGATCACGGTCACGGTGACCGACAAGACCAAGATCGAGGCCTCGGTAAAGTCCAAACTCGACAACATGGCGAAGGAGGCGGAATTCAAACTGCCCAAGGGGGAAGTGACCTATACGATCGTAGACGGCAAACCAGTGGCCACGCGGATTACCTATGGTTCCGGCGCCGTCTGGAACTTTGTGCCTCCCCAGCCGAAGGAGGAATAAGTTATTCCGGAGAAGGAGGCAGGGATGAAGTTAAAACAGGTTGCCATCCTTATTGAGAATTCCCCCGGGCGTTTGTTCGAGATAACAAAGGCGTTGGGTGATGCCGGCATCAACCTGCGGGCTCTTAACCTCGTCGATACGGGCGAGTTCGGGATACTGCGGCTGCTCGTGTCCGATTTGGCAAAAACCAGGCATATTCTGATGGAAAAACATATGCCCGCGAAAATTGACGAGGTGGTGGCCGCCGAGATTGAAGACAAGCCGGGCCGGCTGGCGGCACTACTGAAACATTTGCAGAAGGCCAAGGTCAATGTCATGTATATGTACGCGGTTATTGGCTTTTCCCCGGGCAAGGCAATTATGGTTTTTCATTTCAGCGACAACGCCAAGGCGATAGAGATTTTACAGAAGAACGGCATCAAACTCATTGATGAGAAAGCCTTCGGGATGCTGGAAACAAAAGGCTGATGGTTTTTTAAATGAGCAGGGTGACTTTGTGCCTCTGTGCCTCTGTGCCTCTGTGCCTTTGCCCCTACGAGCCTGGTCAGTTACAACTTGACAGTACAAACAGGGCATGTTACAGGCCTCCCGCGGAGCTTTTTTTGCGGGGAACCAAATTACAAGAAAGGGGAGTAAAAAAGAAATGAGTAACAAAAAAGATATCACAGACATGAGAAGCACAATCGAGTATTTGCGCCAGGAAGGAGAGCTCCTGGTTGCGAAACAACCTGTAGACCCTATATACGAAGTGGCGGGCATCCAGGTGGCTTTAGAAGAGGGACCGGCTATTTTGTTTGAAAATATGACCGGCTATCCGGGGATGAGAAGCGTGGGCAACATTTTTGCCCGCCGGGACCGAATCGCCAAGCTCTTCGATGTGGATGACTGGAAGCAGCTGAAATGGAAATGTCTCGAAGCGATCAGGAAACCCCTGCCTCCGCAGGTAGTGGAGTCCGGCCCTTCTCAGGAAGTCGTGTACACCGGGGATGATATCGATGTGCACAAATTGCTCCCCGTGCTGAAGCACACCACCCGTGACGGCGCAAGGGTCTGCGGCAGCGGCAATGTCCTGATTTGCGATCAGTGGGCCCGGGGCGGCAAGGAAATTTCCTACAAACGGATGCATTTTCTGGGTAAGGACTGGGCCTCCATCACCTCTTCTCCGGCCACGCACACGGAAGCGATCATCTTCATGGACCACCGCAAAGAGAACGTGCCCATGACGATCAATATCTGCAATCCGCCGGCCGTCATGATGACGGCCGCAGCGGGAGGCGTACACAGCATCATCCCCCTCGGCACGGACGAGCTGGCCATCGCCGGTGCCCTGCAGGGCTCCCCGGTGGAGATCTGCAAAGCCAAGACAGTGGACGCCTATTCTCTGGCCAAGGCGGAGATCGTGATTGAGGGTTACTGGACGACGGAGACCATCTGGGAGACGGAAGAAGCGGAAAAAGACGGCCGGCAGGACGTGGTGCCCTTCTTCCCCGAGTGGACAGGCTACCTGGGCAAGACCTGGAAGAGCCGCAAGTTCAAGATAACGGCCATTACCCACCGCAAGGATCCCATTTTTTACAACCAGTTGGCCGCCTCCTACGACGGCGAGTTCAACAGTTTCGATCTGCGCGAGGCCATGTTCTATGAACTGGCCGATCGTCTTGTCCCCGGGCTGGTCGTGGATGTGCACCATCCCTTTGCCCTGCGTTTCTGGGGCGGCGTGGTCTACCAGGTGAAAAAGAGAAGACCCCGGGATGAAGGCTATCAGCGCAACCTGCTCATCAACACCCTGGGCGCGGCGCCGGGGATCAGGCTGGTCATTGTCGTGGACGACGATGTAGACATCTACAGCATGGACGACGTGATGTGGGCGATCATGAGCCGGGCCGAGCCGGCCACGGACTTCCTGCGCGGCGCCACGGGTTCCCGCGGGGTGGCGGCACAGCCCGGAGAAGCAGCCACGCGGGTCGATGTCGGCGGTTTCGGAGGAGGACTGGGGATTGACGCCACGGTGCCTTTCCTGGAACAGTGGCGTTATGAGAGATGCCATTATCCCTCGGACATGGTGGACCTGAAGAAGTGGTTCACGGAAGCGGAGATCAAGGCTGCCAAATCCCAGCAGGGCGAATATGCCAAGGTGCTGTCCAAGTACGGTTGGGGTTGAAAAAAAGAGTTCCCTGTAACGGCGGGTTGCGTATTTACGTAACTCGCCGTTTTTCATTCAGGAGGTGTACGCGTGTTTAAAGATTTACGGGAGTTTATCGAAAAAGCGGATGAGCAGGGCCAATGCCAGGTGATTGAAAATGCCCATTGGGATCTGGAAATCGGCCTCATCACGGAGTGGCAGGCCGGACTCCCTGACTCCCCCATGATTCTGTTTGACAAGATAAGCGGATATCCCGCCGGCTTCCGGGTGGCTGCCAATCTGTTTTCCAACAATCTGCGCACGGCTCTGGCCTTGGGGCTTCCGGCCCAGGCGAGCATCGCGGAACAAATCAAAAAGTGGCGGGAAAAGGAAAAGACCGCCAAGCTCATTCCCCCGCGGGAGGTCAAGACCGGACCGGTCATGGAGAACATCCAGGTGGGGGAGGAAGTCGACCTTTATAAATTCCCTGTTCCCAAATGGCATATCCGCGACGGCGGCCGGTATATCGGCACGGGTGACCTGGTGATCACGCAGGACCCGGAAGAAGGGTGGGTGAATGCGGGGACCCAGCGGGTCCAGATTCACAACAAAAACACCGCCACGGTCGTCATGTCGCCGGGCCGGCATAACGAAATCATCAGGAGAAAGTACTGGGATAAAGGCCAGAACTGTCCCATCGCCATCTCCTGCGGGCAGGCGCCCATCTTGTGGGCCGCCTCCAACTTCGCCCTGCCCTGGGGAACATCGGAATATGACTATGCCGGGGGCCTGCAAAATGAACCCATCGAAGTGGTGAAGGGGATTACCACGGGGCTCCCTGTGCCGGCCCGGGCCGAGATCGTTTTGGAAGGAGAGCTTCTGCCTCCCGGCGTAGACGACCAGCAAGAGGGACCCTTTGGTGAGTGGGCCGGGTATTACTCCGATAAGGAAGAAAAGACCCTGCCCGCCATAAGGATCAAGTCGATCATGCACCGGAACAACCCCATTATCCAGGGCAATCCCCCCCTGCTGATGCCCCTGGACTATGCCCTGGGCCGGCATATCCGCCGGGCCGGGGTCGTCTGGGAGCAGCTGGAAAAGCAGATCCCCGGGGTCAAGGGGGTTTGGATTCTCGAAGGGGCCACGATTCATGGCAGCATCGTCATCTCCCTGAAGCAGGAATATGCCGGGCATGCGATGATGGCCGCCATGATCACAGCAGGTTCCTATGCCATCGCCTATATGCTCAAGTGGATCATCGTTGTGGATGAGGACATCGACCCCACCAAGATGCATGAGGTTAATTGGGCTTTGGGTACCCGCATCTCCGACCCGACGAATCAGATCCACATCCTGAACGGCTGTTGGGGGAGCTTTGCCGATCCGGCCCTGACGCCGGAGAAAAGGGAGCGCAAACAGTACGATCACCCGCTGGTTATTGTGCTGGCTTGTAAGCCTTATCACTGGATCAAGGAGTTTCCGCCCTCCATCAAGTCGCCTCTGGAGGAGATAGAAAAGACAAAGGAGAAATGGCAGAAATTTTTTGAGAAGAAAAGCTGAAGGAGGTAGCCGGTCCAGGCGCCGGTCGGGGGAATTATAAATCAAGAGGAGGAGTTACAAATGAAGAAAGTGAAATTGCTGGGTCTGGCCTGCTGCCTGGCCTTGCTGGCATCTTTTGGACAAATCCAGGCCGCGGAAAAATATCCCAGCCGTCCCATCGAACTGGTGGTTCCCATGGCGCCCGGGGGCAGCAATGACACCTCGGCCCGCATCTACAGCGAGGACCTTTCCAAGGCACTGAAAGTTCCCGTGATTGTGGTGAACCGACCGGGGGGCACGGGCATTGTGGGCGCCTCCTATGTGGCCAAGGGGAAAAAGGATGGCTACACCCTTTTGCAGGGTTCCGCCAACTCCCTCATTACCATGCCGGTGGTCAGCAAGGACGCCCCCTATGATCCACTCAAGGATTTCGTGCCCCTGGGGTACTTTGTCTCCGTGCCGTCGGTTTTTGCCGTGCGCGCGGATTCGCCCTTCAAAACCTTGGAGGAATTGATCGAGTATGCCCGGAAGAATCCCGGCAAGTTGAAGAATGGGGCCGCGGGTATTTTAAGCGAAAGTCAATTCAACATGGAAGTGCTCTGTTCCCACAACAAGATAGTCATCAAAACGGTCCCCTACTCCAGCGGCGGGGAAGCCCTGCCCGCCATTCTGGGCGGACATGTGGATCTGGCCACCTTGACCCTCACCACGTTGGCGCCGCAGATTAAGGCGGGAAAACTCCGGGGGCTGGCCGTTACTTCCAAGAAGCGCCATCCCGATCTGCCCGATGTCCCGACGACAGAGGAATTAGGCCATCCCTATGCCCGTTTTTCCACCTGGTTTGGCGTCTTTGCCCCGGCGGGTGTGCCCAAGACGGTTGTGACGACGCTGGTGCCTGTCCTGGCCAAGATCTTCAAGAATCCCCAAATCGAACAGCGGGCCGTTAAATCGGGCCTCTCGGTAGATTATAAAGACCCTGCAGAAACGCGGAAGTTTATGGAGGCGTCGATAAAGGTTGTGGAAAAGACAGCCCGGGAAGCCAACCTGATCAAAAAATGACGGCTTTGTAAAAGCCGTCACCCCGGTGTAAACCGGGGTCCAGGAAACATAGGGTAAATGCCTAAAGTTAAAAGTGGAATATTCTTTTTCGGCCTTTCTTTGCTGATCCTCTGGGAGTCACTGCGCTTGGGACTGGGAGTCTCCACCGAACCGGGGCCAGGATTTATGTCCTTCTGCACGGGTGCGATCCTGGCCGTCCTGTCGCTGGCCTTTGTCTACAGCGGCTGGGGGGTGAGAATGACGGCGCCGCCCCATGCCCGCCGCGTCATCCTGGCCATGGCGGCGGTCTTTGTGTATAGCCTGGTGTTGGACTACCTGGGATTTATCATCGCCACATTTCTCTTGGTCGCCCTGCTTTTTCATTTGGGTGAATCCCGGCGGTGGTGGGCTGTCATCGCGATGAGCGCCCTGGTTACCTTCCTGGGGTATTACTTCTTCGGCACGCTGCTGCACGTTTTTTTCCCCCGGGGTTTATTCGGTTTTTAAGGTGATTTAGTGGAAGCTCTGCAAAGTCTGGCTTACGGGTTCGGCATTTTTTTTCAGCCCGTCAATCTGCTCTACTGTTTCCTCGGGGTGCTCATGGGCACGCTGGTCGGGGTGCTCCCGGGCCTCGGGCCGGCAGCGGCCCTTTCCCTGCTCCTGCCTACCATCTACCATGTGCCGCCTGTCTCGGCCATCATCATGCTGTTTGGCATCTGCTACGGGACCGCCTACGGAGGTTCCACGACTTCCATCCTGGTGAACATTCCCGGAGAGATCAGTTCCGTTGTCACTTGCTTCGACGGCTACCAGATGGCCAAACAGGGGCGAGCCGGCCCGGCCCTGGGCATCGCCGCCTTCGGCTCCTTTATTGCCGGGACCTTCGGGGTCGTGGGCCTGATGTTGTTTGCCCCCATGCTGGCCAACTTTGCCCTGCGCTTCGGCCCTCCGGAATTCTTCTCCCTCGCCGTGATGAGCCTGACCTTCGTGATTTTCATCGGCCGGGGCGATGTCTTGAGCGGGCTGATGATGGCCTGCCTGGGACTGGTCATGAGCACGGCGGGGATGGACCGGTTCACTTCCCAGCCGCGTTTTACCTTCGGCATCCCGGCCCTGCTGGACGGCTTTGAACTGGTCTTTGTGGCTATGGGGGTCTTCGGCCTGAGTGAGATCTTCGTCAATCTCGGCCAAGCGGTAAAGCGGGAGACGATCGACACCAAAATCAAGAACCTTCTGCCGAGCCGCCGGGACTGGAAGGATTCCGCCAAGCCCATTGCCCGGGGAACGCTCATCGGTTTTTTTCTGGGAATCATTCCGGGGGTGGGGGCGGCGATCCCCACTTTCCTGTCCTACGCCGTGGAAAAGAAGTTTTCCCGGTATCCGGAAAAGTTCGGCACCGGGGTGATCGAGGGTGTGGCCGGTCCGGAATCGGCCAACAACGCCGCCTACAGCGGGACCTTTATCCCCATGCTCAGCCTGGGGATACCTACGAACATCTCGACCTCGATCATCCTGGGCGCCCTGATGATCCTGGGCTTGCAGCCGGGTCCGCTCCTGATCAGCTCCAAACCCGAGCTCTTCTGGGGGGTCGTGGCGAGCATGTATGTGGGCAACGTGATGCTGGTGGTGCTCAATCTCCCCCTGATCGGTCTCTGGGTACAGATCCTGAAGGTTCCCTATTCCATCCTTTATGTCCTGATCGTCCTGTTTTGCGAGATCGGGGCCTACAGTGTGAACAACAACGTCTCCGACGTGCTGCTCATGAATATCTTCGGCGTGGCCGGCTACTTCATGAAGCGTTATGAATTCGAGGGGGCCCCCCTGGTCCTGGCCCTGGTCCTCGGGCCGATGTTCGAAAATTCCCTCCGCCGCTCCCTGATCATCTCGGACGGCAGCGCGGCGGTCTTTTTTACCCGCCCGATATCTGCTGTTTTCCTGGCCCTGGCCCTGGCCTTCATGATTTCCCCGCTCTTCACCCGCAAACGGATCGGCCGGGAGGCCCTGGAGATCGAGGAACAGGATTGAGGGTTGGTAAAATAAAAAATTATGGATATAATCATGCGGGTATGATAACCCTTTTTCCGCAGGAAGCAGGTTGAAGAACCAGCGGCATAAAGTTACAGGTCTTGTGACATAACCGCAATGAGACGGATGAGTCGGTTCTCTGGGGGGGGAATTGTTCCAAGTTTCTATTTCAAGGGGGGAAAGCGTATTTACTCCCGCACGCCAGGTTAATCAAGTAAGCTTTACCCATCTGATTCATTATCGAGCGAAAATCTTATCCGGCCATGCCTTGTCTGGTTTTCCCATCTCCATAAGCTTGGCGAGATATGCTCCAGGAGGCGAGTAAACTACAGCAAATTTTAAGGAAAGGGAACCCGAGAGGTCCTTTCCAGAAAGGTGGTGGCAGAAAATGTTACAGAGAAAACCGTTTTTGGCGTCCAATTATTTTTTGTTCCTGTTGGCGATCTTCTTCCTTCTTTTATCCCCTCCACAGGCCTGGCCGGCTGCCGATGAGGAACTGCTGGAGGGAGCGAAAAAAGAAGGCAAACTGGTCATCTATCATACTCCCAATGTGGCGGATTATCGAAATATGTTGGCTGCCTTCAAGGAGAAATACCCCTTTATCACCGTGGAGTCTTTCCGTTCTCTGGAGAACAAACTGCTGATGAGGGTGACGGCGGAATACAAGGCGAAGAAATATCTACCCGACATCATCGACACACGGGGCTTTTCTATAAGCATCCTGAAGGAAAAGGGGATCTTGATGAAATACCGTTCGCCGAACTTCAAGTACCTGTCCCAGGATTTCATTGACCCGGACGGCTACTATTGGGCGAATTCCTTCACGATGCGCGTCATCGCCTACAATACCAACCTCGTGGCCCCGCAAGATGTCCCCAAGAGCTATGAAGACCTCTTGGATCCCAAGTGGAAGGGAAGGATCTTCATGGATGACCGGGACTACGAGTGGTACGGAAACATTCTGGAAATCATGGGTAAGGAAAAGGGCCTGGATTTTTTGCGGCGGTTGAGCAAACAAAATATCAAGTTCCGCTCGGGACGGCTGATGCTGGCGACCCTGCAATCGGCCGGAGAAGTGCCGCTGTTTCTGACCGCCTCGGGGCATACCATTGAGCAGTTCCGGGAAAAAGGTGCTCCCATCAAGTGGGTGACCTTCGATCCGATCATTGTGGAAGTGGGCGTGACGGGCATTGCCTCCCAGGCGGCCCATCCGCACGCGGCAAAATTGTTCGTCAACTTCATGTCTTCCAAGGAAGGGCAGGAAGTGTTGGGCGCCAGTTCTGGGAAAAACCCCACCCGGCCGGATGCCAAACACCGCTACCCGAGCTTGGACAGCAAGGGACATCGCCTGCATGTCAGCAGCCTCGTCATCGACTATACCAAATTCGATAAGGACTTCCGGTCGCTGTTCATGGTTAAATGAAAGGCTCATGATGGCACCAGCATCGATACCGATCCCGATACCGATAGCGATACCGAGTTAGGGACATTTACAGCTGAAAGGAAAGCGGACATGGCAAGAGTCAAGAGCAAGGCGGAGAGAAGACCCAAATACGGCTCGGATTTAATCGTGGATCTCATGAAGGCCTTTGATATCGAATATGCAGCCTTCATCCCCGGTTCCACCTTTCGCGGGATTCATGATTCCCTGGTCAATTACGGGGGCAACAAGCGTCCCCAGGTGATCTTCTGCTGTCATGAGGAGATCTCCGTGGCCCTGGCCCACGGCTATGCGAAAGCCAAGGGGAAACCGATGGCGGCGATCGTGCACAATATCGTCGGTCTTCAGCATGCCAGCATGGCCATTTACAATGCCTGGTGCGACCGAATACCGATCATCGTGCTGGGCGCCACCGGGCCGATGGACACGAGCCGCCGGCGGCCGAACATCGATTGGATCCACACGGCCCTGGTCCAGGGCAATCAAGTCCGGGATTATGTAAAGTGGGATGATCAACCCTATTCGATCCAGAGCGTGCCCATGTCCTTCATCCGCGGTTACCGGATGGCCGTGACCGAGCCACAGGCACCGGTCTACATCTGCTATGACGCCGATCTGCAGGAACAGTTGCTCCCGGAACCGATCGAGATTCCCGACTTGAGTCTTTACGCCCCGTCCGCTCCGGTGCAGGCCAACCCGGAGGCGCTCCGGAAGGCCGCGCGCCTTTTGGTCGCAGCCAAATCCCCCCTGATCATTGCCGAAACCCTGGGCCGCCATCACCAGAGCGTCGCGGCCCTGGTCGAGCTCGCCGAACTGCTCGCCATCCCTGTTTATGACAAGATGGAGGGACGGAAGGTGCGGGGGTTCAATTTCCCCAATACCCATCCGCTGGATGTGACGGGAGCGGAAAAGGAATACCTGCCCGAAGCCGATGTGGTCCTCGCCTTGGATGTGGTGGATCTCTACGGCACGCTGACCCGGCAGAATTGGACCACCCGCCGGAATGAGTATGCCCTCAGGCCGGAATGCCAGGTGGTGCAGATTTCCATGCACGACATGCTGGTCCACAGCTGGTCCGGGGAGTGTCAACACCTCCAGCCCGTGCATGTGCCGATCACCGCGGAAACCTCGGTGGCCGTGCCCGAACTCACCCACCTCTGCCGTCAGCTCCTGGATAAGGACAAGCGATGCCAGCGGTCCCGGGAGGCGCGTTACCGGGCCGTGAAAAAGAAGCACGATGCTCTACGGGCCCGGTGGCTGGCAGAGGCCAGGGCCAAGGCCGTCCGTCCGACGATCTCCACGGCCTACCTCGCCTTGGAGTTATGGGAAGTGGTGAAGAACGAGGACTGGGTCCTTGCTAACGGCAGCGCCAACTTTTGGGCGCGCAAACTCTGGGACTGGACGCGCCCCTATCAGTATCTGGGACCGAACGGCGGCGGCGGGGTAGGCTACGGCATGAGCGCTTCCCTCGGGGCGGCCCTGGCCCATCTTGGAGAAGGCCGGCTTTGCATCGATATTCAGGACGACGGGGATCTGCTGATGACCCCGAGCGCCCTCTGGACAGCGGCCCACCACAAAATCCCGCTCCTGGTTGTCATGTACAACAACCGGTCCTTTTATAATTCCGAGAGCCACGCCGTGCAGATGGCGGAATTCCGGGACCGGCCGGTGGAGAATGCGGGGATTGGGACCAGGCTGGTCGAGCCCCCGGTAAACTTTGCCCAGATGGCCAAGAGCTTCGGCGTCTACGGCGAAGGACCAGTGGAGCGCCCGGAAGATTTGCGGCCCGCCCTGGAGCGGGCCTTGAAAGTGGTGAAAGAAAAGCGACTTCCCGCTCTGGTGGATGTCGTAACGGAAGCCAGGTAAGGGGAGGGGGGATGCCATGCGGGAATGGGTGAGCGGGCTGAGGAAAAAAGTTATTCTCGGATTGATATTGGTCTTGGCTGTCACATTTTGCTGTTACCTGGAATCTGTGTCTGCGGCGCCCGATGATGCCAGCTTTGCCGAGTTAAAAAAGGAAGCGGAAAAAGAAGGGAAAGTGGTTTTTTACGGGTCAATTTCCGCACCCGACGGCATGGCCCTTGCGGACAGGTTCCAAAAGAAATACCCTTTCCTCAAGGTTGAATTTTATCGGTTGAATAACACGGGAATTTTAACGCGCCTGCAAGCGGAGCGAAACGCGAAAAAAAATACCGCCGACGTGATCGTTCTCAAGGGTGATGCCATCCATGGCTTGCAGAAAAATGGTTTCCTCTCCCGCTACCTTTCTTCCGAGCGGGAGTCTTATTCGGAAAAGTTTAAAGATAAGGAAGGGTATTGGACCGATCTTTATATTACGGTTCATTGTATCGTCTACAACAGCCGCCTGGTGGCCCCGCACGAGGTGCCGACTACCTATCAGGATCTGCTTAAACCCCGGTGGAAAAGGAAGATTGGCTTTAATCCCGATAATTACATGTGGCCGGAAGGGATCATGCAAATGATGGGCAAGGAGGAGGGCCTTAAATATCTGGAAGCACTGGCCAGGCAAAACCCCATCGTGAGAGACGGAGGTACGTTAAACACCATGTTAACCGCCGCGGGAGAGGTCGCCCTGGCGCTGCCCATAAACAACAATAATGTCGAGGCGGTCAAGGACAAGGGCGCGCCCGTCGATTGGGCAAGGTTGAAGCCTTTTTATGGCGATCTCCATCCCATCGCCCTGGCTGCTAATGCGCCCCATCCGCAGGCCGCCAAACTCTTTATCGATTTTTGTACTTCCCAAGAAGGACAAATGCTGGTGGCGGAATTAGGAAAGATTCCCTCCCGGTCCGGGTTAAAAGCAAAAACAACGGTCAGATCGGAAGAGATCAATGCCATCGATCCGACCCTCGAAAAAACGGAGTATTATCAAAGGCTGATCAAGCAAATATTCGTCAAAAAATAAGCCCGGCGCTCAACCCCAGCCGTATTTGGACAGTATCCGGGCATACTCGCCCTGCTGGGACAGGGCTGCCTTTATCTCCGCTTCGGCAAACCATTTTTTCAGGTCCACCATATCCGAAGGATAGTGGCAGCGCTCGTAGCGCCACTTCTCCAGGAAGGGCACCGTGGCATCGATCCCCAGCCCGCCGCCGAAACCGCCCACAGCCAGCTGGGTCGCCCCTTCGCCCGGTTGGGCCGCCACCCCGCGGGAGCCCATCGCCCCCCGGAGGAAATCCGTGGCCGGCTCCGCCCGGCTCATGATCGCCCAGAGCACATCATCCATGCTGTAGATGTCCACATCCTCGTCAACGACGATCACCAGCCTGATGCCCGGGGCCGCGCCCAGGGCATTGATGAGGACATTGCGCTGGTAGCCTTCGTCCCGGGGCCGCCGTTTTTTCACCTGATAGATCACGCCGCCCAGATGCCGGAAGGCAAAGGGGCAGTGGGTGTCGATCACCAGGCCCGGCACCAGCCGGTCGGCCAGTTCGTAGAACATCGCCTCCCGGAAGTCGAAGCTGCTGAGCTGGCCGTCGTAATTGGCCGAAAGCAGACTGTAGTAGATGGGGTCCCGGCGATGGGTGATCCCCGTTACCTGGAGTTTGCGGCTCTTCCAGGTCTTGCCCAAATATCCCGTCCACTCGGGGAAGAAGGGCAGCACGTCCTGCCGGCCGTCTTTCTCTCCTGCTTCCGTTTCCCAGACCGTCTCCGTCGTCCAGTAGCCCTCAATGACAATTTCCGCCTTGGCTACGGCATAGGCATCCACGGTCTTGGCCTTCACAATCTCTACCGGGGAGCCCTGTAGAGCCCCGGCCAGGGCCAGCTCGTCCGTCCCCAGGGGGATGATGCTGTGCACATGGCCCGCACCGGCTACCATCATTTCGGCCGGTGAGGTGCAGATATTGATCGTGATCGGGACATTCTTTTTCCGGTGGTCCATGAAGATAATCGCTTCCGTATGGGTCGCCGGGCTGGAGGTGATCGAGCCCCAGTCTTTGCCCCGAAAGTGCATCCGCTTGAAAGAAAACTCCTTGCCTCCCCGGGCCCACTGGTCGCAAATCAAGACGATCCCGCTTCCCATGACGCGGGCGCCATCCTGGAGGGAATGCTTGAGCACGGGCAGAAAGTTCGGCACGTCGATGTCCGGGCCCGTAAGGACCACCTCCTGACAGGGGGCCTGTTCCACCACCACCGGCGGCAGGGGCTTCCGGATGGCCTCCAGGCATTTCCACTTCAACTGCTTCCAGTCGTCCACGTCAAAGAGCTTGGCAATCCGGTCCCGGCGGGAGAAAATGTTCCCGATGCTTCTCATGCCCGGGTAACCTTTGACGTTCTCGAAGAGAACCGCCGGCCCTTCTTCGAGGGCAATCTGAATCCCCGCTATTTCATAGGTGGGGTCCACCGGTTCCTTGGTGACCAGCAGTTCACCATCCTGGGCCCGTAAAAACTCGATGGCGCCTCTCATGTCCGTGATGTCTTTTTTCGCCATGATTCCCATCCCTTCCCACGAAAATAAATATTGCGTTGCCGTTTATATGTTTCTCTCGGGGTCGGTATCGGTATCGGGATCGCTATCGATTCTTTTTGTTTCGATGCCGATAGCGATACCGATACCGATAGCGATGTTTTTATCCTTTACCACAGGGTACGTTAAGGTAATTATCCTCCAGCGCCTTTACCAGGTTGGTCATGACAGTGTAAAAGGGTGCCGGGACGCCCTGCAAACGGGCGTACTCCACAACCTTGCCCCCGAGAAAATCGATCTCCGTAGGCCGTTTGCTGGCGATGTCCTGGCACATGGAATCCTTGTGGATGCCGACCTTCTCCAGGTAGGCGACGGCCTGGGGGAGGTACTCTTCCCCCAGATCGTAGCCCATGGCCTTGGCGACGGCCAGGACCTCGCGGAAACAGACTTCGGCGATTTCGCGCGTCGGCGGAAAATCCAGAGCCCCTTTGATGGTCTTATCCGTTACGGCACAGATGGAGGCCATGGTGCACTTCATGATCATCTTCTTCCAGACGTGAAGCTTGATATCCTCGACATACTCCGTATCGAGGCCGCAATCGGTGAGGAGCGCCGCGATCCGAAGGCCGATGGCCCGGTTTTCCGGGGTCAGGCTGCCCAGATGGTTCGGCTTGTTGAAAAAGGTCGATTCCACATCCCCCGGCCCCTTGACCGCGGCGCCGTAATTCAGGACCATGCGCAGGGCGGCGTCCACGCCGAGTTTTTCGGCGATGACATCCTCCGTGCCCAGGCCGTTATGGGTGCTTACGACTTTCATCCCGGTATGGAAAACCTGCTTGATCTCCTCCAGAACTTCGGCCAGATTGAAGGTCTTCGTATGGAGAAAGATCACATCCGGGGGCATGGCTTTCAGATCGGCAATCCGGGCGGCAACATGCCGCACCGGCACCCGGTAAGATAGGGGGCCGGAAACGGAGATGCCCGCCCCCAGCAGTTTTTCCCGCAGATCCGGCACCGGATCGACCAGCATCGTCTCGGGCTGCTTGCTGAGCAAGGCCGCTCCCAAGATCGAGCCCGTCGCCCCCACACCCACCACGGCAATCCTCAAGTCACCCATCCTTTATCCCTCCTTTGCCGATCACAGCCTCAGCAGCCTCCGGGCATTCTCTCCCAGCATGGCTTCCTTGCTCGCGGTATCGAGATCGAGCTTTCTGATGTTCTCAATATAGGTTTTGATGTTCCGCGGATCTTCGTCGAAGAATTCCTGCGGATAATCCGTCCCAAAGACCAGGCGTTCCGGGCTGATCGCCGTCAAAGCGCACTGGATGGAGCTCATACCGCCGTGGGACCCGGCCAGGTTAAAATACATCCTCTTCAGGGCCTGGTCGAAGGGCAGGCGGTTCCGGGTGCCTTGGGGACGTGTTCCCGGCCAACCCGTGTGGCCGAACTGATATTCGATCCGGTCCTTGACGGCCGCGATCGCGCCGCCCTTATGGCTCATGACAAAGGTAAGCTCGGGGAAGTCGTCGAGCACGCCGCTCAGGATGATCCGGGTCGTAGCCACGGTCAGGTCCAACTCCCGCCCGATGCTCCGGCCGAGGTCGTAGGGGGCATCCAGGATGTCGAACCCCTGCTGCACCCCGCTGGGATGGACGAAGATGGGCACCTTCAACGCCTGCACCTGCTCATAGAAGGGATAGAGTTCCTGGGCGTCCATAGACTTGCCGTTGACCTGGGAGCGGACCACCACCCCTTTTATTCCCAACTCCTCGACGGCCCTCTTCAGCTCAGCAAAGGCCCTGGTGCCGCCCAGCGGCGGGATCGGCGCCAGGGCGGAAAACCTTTGGGGATATTTCCTGATGACCTCGGCGGCGCAGTTATCCCAGATCTTGCACTCCTCCAGGGCCTCCTCGGAAGCGTCGCTGCTCACGGCGATGGTCAGCACCGCCATATCGATGCCCGCCGTGTCCATGACCCGGAGATGCTCTTCCACGTCGGCGAGTTCAGAACGCAGGTTCCCCCGCGGCCGGCCGTGTTCGTAAACGATTGTTGTTTCCCCTTTTTTCCCGCCTTTTTTGAGCATCAGCTCTTCGGGCAGATAATGGTGTTCCCAGTCGATAACCATCCCTTATAGTCTCCTTTTTGCTTTAGTTGATATGAATTTTAGTGTTGTCCGGCGAGTATAGAAGAAGCGGAGCATCTGTCAAGAAAAAAATGGCCTGTGACCGTTGTCTCATCAAATAAATGTTACTGAAGGTGCCGCAGGGAGTGGGTTTTGCTTGACTCGCCGTGCGCTTGCCCCTATTCTAGGGTATCCGGATCCTGTGTCCGGTAAATTGTTTCCCCAGCAAACCCGGAAAGGAAGATTATGCCGGAAACGATGCCTGCCTTTTGGAATCCCCTGATGCTTTCCCGTATTCAGTTTGCCTTTACCGCCATGTTTCACATTATCTGGCCGGTCCTCACCATCGGTTTGAGTCTCTTCTTAGTGATCATGGAAGTGCGGTGGCTGAAAACAAGAGATGACCGCTATTATCACCAGGCCCGGTTCTGGGGGAAACTCTTTGCACTGAATTTTGCCGTGGGCGTGGTCTCGGGCATCCCCATGGAGTTCCAATTCGGCACCAACTGGAGTGCCTTTTCCGTAGCCGGGGGGGATGTTTTCGGCCATCTGCTGGGTTTTGAAGCAGCCATCGCGTTCATGCTGGAGGCGGCTTTTCTCGGCATTATGCTTTTCGGGTGGCACCGGGTTTCCCGTCCCATGCATCTTTTTTCCACGCTCATGGTGAGCCTGGCCTCATTCCTCTCGGGATACTGGATTATGGTGGCCAACTCCTGGATGCAGACCCCCCGGGGCGGGCATCTGGCAGTCGGCCGTTTTGTGATGACGGATCAGTGGGCTTCCATCATGAACCCCGACGCCCTCTGGGGAGTTTCCCACATGCTCCTGGCCGCGGTGGAAGTGTCTTTGTTTGTCCTGGGAGGGATCAGTTGCTGGTATCTCCTGAAAGGCCGGCAGGTCGATTTTTTCCTCCGATCTTTCAAAATGGCGGTCCTGATGGCGATCCTTGTCGCCCCCCTCCAGATAGTCTTGGGCGATGGCGCCGGACGTTCCACCTATCGGCATCAACCGGCCAAACTTGCCGCCATGGAAGCGCATTGGGAAACCAATGTCCCGGGCCAAGGGGCGCCCTGGCATCTGCTGGCCTGGCCGCAGCAGGACCAGCAGCGGAATCTGTGGGAGATCAACATCCCCTATGCGCTGAGCCTGCTCCTTACCCATTCACCCACCGGCACGGTCACAGGCATGAGGGAAATCCCCCGGGCCGACCAACCGCCGGTCTGGCTGCCCTTCCTGTCTTTCCGGGTTATGCTCCTTTTGGGGTTTGGGTTCCTTCTCCTCATGCTTTGGACGGTTTGGGTCTGGCATCAGGGAGGACTTGCCCCGGCCGTGGTTTCCCAGAGGAAGGGGCTTCTTAAAGCCTGGATCATTGCGCTGCCGGCCAGTTACATCGCCATGGAAGCGGGTTGGATAGTGCGGGAGGTGGGCCGCCAGCCCTGGGCGATCTACGGTCTGGTGCGCACCGAACATTCCGCCAGCCAGTTGCCGGCTGCGGCCGTGGGAGCGACCCTCCTTTTTTTTGTGGTGGTCTATACGGCCCTTGCCATCATATTTCTTATTTTCGCCCGGGCCCTCCTTGTCCGGGGACCGGATTTCCCCGCGCCGCCGGAGAAAAAAACCTCAGGGTATGACACCCGGAGGACTGAGGGATGATTTTTATTTAGTTTCCGAATGGGAAACCAATAGTGTCTCATCCGGAGTTTCCGGATGGACACTATTTAAAGGGGAGGACTGACCGATGGTTGAATTGCAACCCTATCTCGCCAATCTGTGGTTGAGCATCATTGCCCTCTTTCTTCTCTACTATGCCGCCGTGGACGGCGCCGTCCTCGGCGTAGGCATGTTTACCCTGATCAATCCCGAAGCCAAGGAGCGGGAGATCATGATCGGTTCCCTGCTGAGCACCTGGCACAGCAACCAAACCTGGCTGGTCATCGTCGGCGGGATGATGTTTGGTGCTTTCCCCCTTTTCTATGGACTGCTCCTGACGGCCTTATACATCCCGGTGTTCCTCCTGCTTTTCGGATTTATCGTCCGCGGCATGGCCTTGGATTATTGGGAGGCGGCTTCCCATAAGCGCCCCTGGGAACTGGCCTTCGGGGTGGGGAGCCTCTTCACGACACTGGCGCAGGGATTCGCCCTGGGCGGACTGCTGGGCGGCATTCATGTGGAAGGCAGCCGTTTTGCCGGCGGCCTTATGGACTGGGCGACGCCCTTTAGTGTGTTTATGACCGCCGGCGTGGTCCTCGGCTACCTGATGCTGGGCGCCAATTTTCTCATCCTGAAAATGGACGGCGGGCTCCAGCATCGGGGATACCGCTATGCCCTGATCTGCGCCTTTCTGACCTTTCTTGCCTCCATAGGAACGTATGCCTGGCTGCTTTCCCGGTATCCTCATATGCTGATGAGATTCACAACCGCACCCACAGCCTATTTTATCCTGCCTTTCCCGATTCTTGCCCTTGCGGGCTTTCTGGCGCTGTTCTATAGTTTATGGAAAGGCCATGAAAAACTTCCCCTCATTCTGAACGTCATCGTCATCATCTTTTCCTTCACCGGCGTCTCCTTGGGATTATATCCCCTGATGATTCCGAACCTGATCAGTGAATCCCTGACCGTGGAAAAAGCGGCGGCCGCGCCCCAGACACTGATTTTCATGCTCATCGTCATCGGTGTCACCATACCGCTGATCTTGCTTTACACCACCTACGAGTTCTGGGTGTTTCGCGGAAAAGCGCGGGAATATTACAAAAGAGAAGAGTGAGCGACTGACGGCGAGGCAGGAAATATCAGGAACAGTTTAAATTCTTCCCGAACTCAATGATTGACGGATCTTGGGAACCATGCGAGAGTATAAAAAAAGCAGCATACTATAAGAAGATGGTCCTAAGAAATTATTGAAAAAAGAGAATCTTTACATCACGCTAATAAACATTTTTATTGGCATGGGCGTTGCGTTCCTGCTTAAGGGCAGCGTCCTTGCCGTTGCTCTCATCGTCATCGCGATAGGCACGATCATTTTCATAGAACGAAAATGGATTTATGAAAACGTTTTCCGAAGGAAGAGACTTTATGCCGTGACGGGATATTTCTTCCTGGCCACCTTTATGCTGGTTTTTCTATTTTTTATCACCTCGCCGAGTCGCGATACCTCCCGCATCATCGAACTGGTGAACGGGTTTTTGCAGAATGTCACATCGGGTGATTATCGGGGCGCTTATGGACAACTATCGGAGGTGTCGAAAAAGGCATATACCCTGAACGATTTCACTAATGATCATGTAGAAAATCGCATCAAGGTCCAGAATTTCAGAATAGACGAGGTCATCTTCAATGAGTATGACAAGAGGAAGGCCGTGGTAGTGGTCGCAAGCCCTTTCATGCTCTATGGTCGCGAAACGCTGCATATGGAGATGATCAAAGAAGAGGAGGGATGGCGGATTGTTTTCAGCAAGACCATCTTCCACTCCAACGGCTCCGGCCAAGTGAACAGTAAAAAGAAGGGAGGCTACATCACCAATTTCTTCAAGAAGCTCTTTTAACGACACCCTATTTGGAGCTTCCCGTATTTTGCACTTTTTACTATTTGAAAAGTTTTTGATTTTATGTTTTAGATGAAAAATATGAAGACATAAATCAAGGGAAGTTCTCTTTTTATACCTATAATTATCCAAGAAAAAATTGAAGGGGATTAAAAGATGAGTGAACAGTGGGACTATGAGGCAGAAGTCGTTGTTGTCGGGTCAGGTGCCATGGGCATGCCCGCGGCTATAAGAGCAAGAGATGCAGGGGCGTCCGTCATCGTAGTCGAAGCGAACTATGACATTGGCGGGCACGCCATATTAAGTGCCGGTAACGCCCCCCTGGGCGGGGGGACAAGTGCGCAGAAAAAGTATGGCATAGAGGATTCGCCCGATCTCGTCTTCCAAGACCTGACCGATTGGTCCGTCGTAGAAACCAACGGGATGCCTGAATACAGGTACAACGACCGGGGCATCCAGCGCGCCTTTGCCGACAATTGTGCGGCAACTTTTGAATTCCTGTTAGCCAACGGCGTCAAGTTTCGTGAGCAACCCCCGGACGTGGAAGGCGGACATGCCATCGGGATGTCTGCTCCCAGAGCAATGCACACCGTTCCGAGTCCGGGACAAGGTAAGGAGAGCCCCTTGGGGAACGGGGGAGCCACGCTCATGAGACCTCTGGAGGCCAGTGCCAGGGCCAAGGGCGTCCGTTTCCTGCTCAACTACCATATGGACAGCATTATCCGCGAGAATCCCACCTCCGGAAGGGTTTTGGGAATCAAAACAAGTTATACGCCGACGATCCTGCCGGGAACCGATGAGCCTCTGAAAAGTTTCGCCTCGCAGGGCAATATCGATTCGACTGCCAAACAGGTGAACGTCAGAGCGACCAAGGCCGTCATCATTGCCACCGGCGGCAGCTCCAGCAATGTGAACTTCCGGAGAATCTTCGACCCGCGGTTGACGGAGGAGTTCCAAGTGGCCGGCGAACCTTATTCCTACCAGGATGCCAGCGGAGAGCTGGCGGCCATGGCGATCGGGGCCTCGCTTTGGGGCACGGCCAACCAAACTTTTGAGAGAAATGGTGCGATGAGGAAACGGGGGCGTATCGGGGCGCAATATACCTATACCAATTTCGGTCCAGCGAGTCCCATCTTTCCCCTTTGTCGTGCTACAGGCCTGCGGCTTGACGACTGGCGATTCGTCATCTGTGTAAACCAGGTAGGCCGCAGGTTCTACGATGAGACGGGAGGCAATTGGCCCATCGGCACGAAATGCGGCGACATGGACCCTTACGTCCCCTGCAGTTATTTAAATGCGCAGAACACCACCTATAAGACATCAACCTCGGCACATGTGGGCCAAACAATGAATACGGATACAGATGCCCCCGCCTCCACGGATAGTGTCCCCTATAGGGATTCAAACTGGATAGATGCGGCCTTGATGATGAATGAGGGTTCGACGGCGCCCGATTTCGGCGCCGGACCGACATGGGCCATTTTTGACAGCGAGACGGTGCAGCGGCAAAAATGGGTCCTCGGACCGCCAAACACGGATCCCGACTATTTTTTCCGCGGCGACACCATCGCCCAACTGGCCCGGAACATAAAGGGGCCATATCAGAAGATTCCCATGAACGCCGCCAACCTGGAAGCGACCGTGGCCAGGTATAACTCTTTTGCGGACACCGGTGTGGACTTAGACTTCGGGAAGCCCGGACCTCTCTATAAGATAGAGACTCCTCCCTTCTATGCCGCCTGGGCTTCGCCCGTTGTCCACGATACCTATGCGGGTCTCCGCATCAATATGGATTGCCAGGTCATAGACATGCACGGTGCGGTTATCCCGGGCCTCTACTGTGGAGGCGAGTCGGCCGGTGGATGCAGTCAACATGGCGTGGGCCGATGCCTCACCCAGGGTTATATCGCGGGAAAACATGCGGCTGGGCTTAAAGCATAGGCTGCAAATACAAGTACTCACTCCGGCTCATTTGAACTCGAAGGGGTTTCCGGCTCCCTCCCCCCCTGCGCCTAATATAGTGCCCGTGACAAACAAATTCGCTCCAATTGAGTCCACTAATGCCAAATTTAGAAGGTCATATTCCCTTGATAAATTGGTAAATTATGTGTAATAGCAAAGAACGAGACAGGGGGGCTATAAGACGTGGGATCGACTTAAAATCCCTCGGTCCTTGAGGCTGTGCGGGTTCGATGCCCGCTCCACCAATAAATTCAGTAAATTATACTTGATTTGGAAAGACTGAGACATCTCGAAATCGACAATCTATGATTGTCCGAACCCGGAAACATGAACTTTGAAACAAATACAACCAGGAGATGAGAAACATGGAACGCGTACGAACTCGTGTTAGAGAGCGTGGGACCCCTGAAGAGACATTCTATGATCAACAAATAAAATATTATCGTGATTGGATGGAACGTCAGAAGACTGGGAAGCTGGTCATCCGTGCCAAGGAACTGGAATATCAGAAATCCCGACAGGGATTTATAAAATGGTATCTTTCCCCGGTAATTAAAGATACGGCTTTAAATACCTGGTCGGTTTTTGAACACCTGATCAAACGTCAGAGCGGAAAGCACAGACATCAGGGAGGCATTATCATTTATGTGATCGAGGGAGAGGGCGCAACGGAGCTGAACGGAGAGATTCTGGATTGGAAAGCCGGCGATCTGCTGCTCCTGCCGATTCAACCGGGAGGTTGCACGCATCAGCATTGGAACAAGGATGCATCAAAAACCTGCCGTTGGGTGGCTTTCCGCGATATGCTGATTGCTCCCTATATTGCGAATGCCATCGATCAGGTGAGCGAACTTCCCGATAACGCCGGGGAGGAGACAAAAAGCAAAGGAAAACGAACGCGTGGCGACTGGAAAAGAACCGTTCAGGAGCCTAGGGTGACATCCGTGACCCATCCCGACCAACTCGCATCAGTGAATATGTTTGACAAATTGATCCAACTGCGGGATCAGCAATTGACCCAGCTAGAACAGGCGACCTGGATGATACGCGGCGATGAATTACCCTGGGAACTGAACGAGCACGGAAAAATGCAATGGTATCTCCATCCCTGTATTGCCTATAGTTCGGTCCAGACGAATATCTTTTACCGGCAGGAGATCCCTGTTGGGAGCTGCAGCGGATTGCAGCGCCACGGCGGCGATATCGTCTTCTATATCTTACAGGGGCAGGGTTATACGGAGATAGACGGGGTCCGCCACAACTGGCAGCAGAATGATGTGATGACGCTGCCGCTGTTTTCGACAGGGGTTACCTACCGCCATGTCAATACCGGAGCGGAGCCGGTGCTTTTTTTCGGGATGGAGCGCAATCTCGTGCATACCGTAGGCGTGGCGCGTCATGCCGGCTTTGAGGAAATCCAGCCTTGTCCGGAATATAAAGAACAAACGGGACGGTGACCGAAATCAAGGTCGAGAGATCGGCCAGTAATTTACGGTAAACAGGCACCTAACAGGTTATTTACTTGGTAGTGATTTATAAGCGATGAATTGCTGTACTTAGCGCACTTGATGGTATGTATCACACCCGCTTGTTCACACATTGGATCTTTGGCAGTTGAGCAAAAAAAACAAAATAGAGCTTGCGCTATTCGCGAATTGCGAATAGCGCCATGATTCTCAAACCACAGGACATAGTTATTCTCTTGAAAATTGTCGCGCTGAGTGAAGGCCAGTGGTCTTATGCATCCCTGGCCACTGAACTCGCTATGAGCACCTCGGAGGTCCATGCCGGTATAAAGCGCGCCGTTGCCGCCCGCCTGATGGATGCACAGAGGGGCCGCCCTCTGATAAAATCGTTGGAAGAATTCCTCATTCATGGCGTCAAATCTAGCTTCCCCCCGGAGGCCATGTGGACTTTCATAAAACCGCCTGGTATCGCTCTGGTATCGCTTTACGACCACTGCGGCAGGAAAGCCGGCACTCTTCTCTCTTACCGGAGGCGACCCCCGGTATACCCTGCGCCTTTTCGATGCCGAGCTCGCAGGCCAGCAAGAGGGCACGGGGTCACTGGCCTGGACATCCGAGCCGGGCACTTGGTACCTGGCTATATCCCCTTCACCTGATGCGACGGGCGATTATACCTTGACGGTGACCCAGTAAGTCCCTTTTTTGTCAATCAGCATTGAAAATTGACCCGGTGTCGAAGTTTGACCCGTCCAGTAACTAACATGATGGTGTCACTGCCTGCCCCGACTGTCAGAAAGGTAAGACGCGATGGACGTTTCTATTTCGGCTGGACACTGGTCACTTATTTACTTGACATACAATATCGACCTTCTTATACTCGACCCATCCAAAAGCCAATGCCTTATCAAAAACCTTACAGGGATAGGCGCTTTACCAAGGTAAACAAAACCTATCTATCTGATTATAAAAGTCATTTACTGGTTTAACATACAATTTTAAATCATTATTAATGATACCATAAACTCATGGTGTTAGAGATAGTAATCTGAGTCAAGGCCTACTCAGTAACACCTTAAGTTTTTTTGATATTCAGCTGCATAAAATTTCAAAGGGGGGGAAAGAGCATGAAAAGATCAGGTAGTATCTTGGCAACCGCTCCAGAGGGAGGAGGCGGGGAATTTACCGGAAAGCATCAGGACAATGCAACCGCCTCTGTATGGAAAAGTTTTCTCATGGTCCTTTTGTTCCCGGTCTTGATGAACGGGGCAGCAACCGGCAATTATGCACGGGCATCCCAAGAAGAAAGCCTTTCCAAGCTAATTGAAGGCGCCAAGGCCGAGGGGAAACTGACTTGGTACACATCGGCGATCCTGCCCGATGCCACCCGGGTCATCAAAAGATTCGAAGAGAAGTATCCCTTCATCAAGGTGGATGCGTACCGGGGCAATTCAGTGACCCTTACCAACAAGCTCATGAACGAAGTGCGCGCCCAGAAACACATCGTAGATGTCTTGAACATAGTAGCATTCAAAGCGTCGCAGCTCAATAAAGAACACATCTACAGCAGCTATTTTTCACCAGAGAGCCGGACCTTTCCGGAAACCCTCAAAGACCGTGACGGATACTGGGCCGGCACCAATATCGTGCCCTATCTGATGGCTTACAACACAAAATTGCTCTCCCGCAAGGATGTCCCCGCTACCTTTGAAGGCCTTCTGAATCCCCGATGGAAGGGGAAGATAGGATTCGACACCAAAGAAATAGAGTGGTTTGCCAACATGCTGAAGATCATGGGTGAAGATAAGGGCATGGATTTTTTCAAAAAGTTTGCCGCCCAGAATTTAAACTACCGGCGCGACCGAGCCCTCATCAGAGATCTGATCATCGCCGGTGAATTTCCCATCGGCACGGCCTACGCGCATCAAGTGGAAGACAGGAAAAGGGACGGAGCACCATTAGACTGGGTGGGGATTTCACCGGTCATCGCCATGTTCAGTACGATCGGGTTGGTCGCGCACGCCCCTCATCCGCATGCAGCCAAGTTATTTATCGATTTCAACCTGTCCCAGGAGGGGCAGACACTGATCGCCAATTTCGGCAGGGTACCGGCCCGACCGGATATCGAATCGGAAACCCTCAAGGGGCTCAAAGGCGTCAAGATATATACCAGCGATATGTCTTTGGCCGATAAATTTTCCGTCTACAACAAAAAATCCATCGAAGTCTTTGGTAGATAAAGCAGTCAGCCATGCTGTCCTCAGAACAGCAGAACAAGGAGGGTTTTACTTATGTCGACGAATACAAAACGCAATCCGAGAACCTACAGAATCGTAGGCCCCCAGCAAAAGATCGATGAACGTGAGACTCCCCACCCCCGGGTCCAGCGCGGGGAATTGGGCGAGCCTCTCCAGTTGCGGTACAAGAATCGCGGCGAGCAAGATGCGTTCCGATGTATCAATGAGTACAGCGGCTACCAGAAGGGGGGGCTAACCAACGACTTTATCTATGCGATCAAACAGGCGCCCGCGGGAGGAGTTAATCCCGAACGGCTCACCGTGACCGATCCTGACGCTATGGCGCGTAAAATCAAGGAGGCAGCCCGCTTCTTCGGCGCTGACCTGGTGGGGATCACTTACCTCGACCAGGCTTACGTTTATTCTCACCGGGCCAAAGGGAATCCTGTTGAGGGCGAAAAGCCTGGTGACCCCATCGAATTGCACCATAAGTACGCCATCTGCCTGGGATATGCCGGCGACTACGGCCGGTACCTGACTTGCCCCAGTGACATTGCCAGCGCCGAGTATCAGGGGAGCCAGAAATTTGCCTTTATACCGACCTTCCAACTGGCTGCCTACATCCGCGAGATTGGTTATCCCGCACGCACTCACGGCCTGGGAGGGTTCGAGGTAAATCCAATACCCCTGGCGGTCAATGCCGGATTGGGAGAGCTGGGACGGCACGGGATGCTCATCAATGAGGAGTACGGCTCGCGGTTGCATCTGTTTGTCGTTACGACAGACCTCCCCATGACCGTGGATGAACCCGTTGACATGGGCGTGGAAGATGTCTGCAAGTGGTGCATGAAATGCGCTCAGACCTGCCCCACCTACAGTATCCCCTTTGGCGATAAGGTGGTCATCAACGGGGTCGAGAAGTGGGCCGTCGATGTAGACACATGCTACAAATACAAACTGGCAGCCCCGGGCCAGTGGACGCTCTGTCTTAATTGCACCAACTCGTGCTGCTACAACAAGCGTTCGGCCTGGTGGCATACCTTAGCCGGCTGGATGCTGAAGAAAATCCCGATCCCCTTGCGACCGCTCTATATCAAGCCGCTACTTTGGATGGACGATCTCATCTGGGGAAAGAAGCCCTGGCTCCATATGCAGTGGATGGGATACGACAATGCCCAGCGCCAGGCGATTACAACCTGTAATGTTCCCGGTTGCATCGCAAAGCACAAACCCCTGGAGCAGAAACGACTCCACGAAATACCCAAGAAGAAGCGTTCTACAAAGGTAGGAGGAAATTAAAACCATGACACAAAAATTGTTCATAATCACCTTATTTGTCTGTTTGTTGCTGATTGGGGGGGGAACCAGGGAGCATGCAGGTGCATCTGAGGATGAAAGGGTGTCCAAATTGATGGAAGGCGCCAGGCAAGAAGGGAAAGTTGTCTGGTATTCCAATTTTATCATAACCGATGCTTCCAGGTTGATAAAACGATTTGAAGAAAAATATCCTTTCCTGAAGGTAGACGTGTTTCGGGCGGACTCGGTGATACTGATAAATAAGATTATGAATGAAGCCAGAAACAAGAAATACACACCGGACGCTATTCAAATGCCCGGATTTCAAACAACCATCGTCAAGAAGGAACGACTTTACGCAAGTTACATTTCACCGGAGAATCGCGCTTTCCCGGAAGGGTTCAAAGACACTGAGGGGAGCTGGACCAGCACGGATATTGTGCCTTATCTTATGGCTTATAACACAAAAATGCTTTCCCGCAAGGATATCCCCGATACCTTCGAGGGCTTTCTCAACCCCAAATGGAAAAGGAAGATAGGAATTGACACCAAAGAGGTGGAGTGGTTCGCGAATATGCTGAGAATTATGGGCGAGGAAAAGGGCATGGATTTTTTCAGAAAATTTGTCGCCCAGAATTTAAATTACAGACGCGACAGAGCTCTCATGAGAGATTTGATTATTGCCGGTGAATTTCCGGTGGGTACGGCCTATGTGCATCAAGTGGAAGACAGGAAAAGGACCGGGGCCCCAATTGATTGGGCGGGGGTAGCGCCGGTTATTGCCAAGCTTAATACTGTCGGACTCGCCGCCCACGCCCCCCATCCCCATGCCGGTAAATTGTTTATCGATTTCCTCATCTCAAAAGAGGGACAGACGATGATCGGAAGTTTTGGAAGAGTGCCTGGAAGACCTGACATTGAAGCAGACATCCTCAAGGCATTCAAAGGGATAAAAATATATCCCAGTGATATTTCCATGGCTGATAAATTAAACGCCTACAGGAAGCAATCCGATGAAGTGTTTAGAAAATAAGAAAATTGCCTTCCCGGCCTTTTGCCGACAGATTAAAAAAACATCGTCAAATTAAAACAGTTCAAGCCCGAGCAGACGGGCCGGATTCTTTTTAGTCATGAAGGCCATCTCTGCCGTGGAAATTCCTTGCTTCATCAACAGGACAATAAATTCTCTGAGTCCTTCCGTGGGAACGGGATTCAGTGCTTGTCCAAGGTCCGAAGAGATAACGCAGTTTTCTGCCCCAAGCTCCTTGATGGTCTTTGCATATCTTTCAATCGTGATCTGTTTTTGAAAATAATTTAAAGAACAATGCTCGATGATGGCCCCCATCCCCACCAGTTTCTTCATGTCGCCCATCGACACATTCGTGATTTCCGACATGGCATGGGTGATCATCATCTTCTTGACCCCCTCCTCCTTCGCCGCTTTGATGACGGCTAAATCTTCCTTGGGAGAGATATGTCCTGTTAATAGGAGCAGATCAGCCTTGGCCATCATCGATAAAATCTTCCTCACCTCCGGAAGGACCTTCCCCGAATGGTCAATAACCATGAGCCCGCCTGTATGCCCTTCCTTCGCTTGTTTGGCCAAATCATTAGCAGCCGCCTGGGACGGGAGTTTTACGTATTTCATGCAGTTGCCTGTGAATTTCAGTGCCATTTCTACAGCCGCAGGATTACAGCCCCCAACCGGATAATTGAGAGCGATCCCTCCAAACATCTCAATTCCCGGAACCACCTGCCTGATCAGATAAGCCCGGTCATGGGTGATGAAATTATGGTTATAGATGACTACACCCCGCAACCCAGCCTCCCGCCCTTTCACGGCAAGTTCGATGTCGTTGACCGAGCGGCGCCTAACATCAGGTCCTGAATGGACATGCATATCAATGACCTCCAGGAGAGGATTTTCCTCAAACGAAGTATCCATTGCCGTCATGGCCTGCTTTGTCACTGCGGTTCCTCCGATGATTCCTGCCGTTTTCTGCATCGCATTCCCCCTTTACGATTATTTTTTCTAATCAACATAGAACACATCTCGTCATTTCTGGCAAGCACCATGGAAATATTATTAAAAATTAATGCTAAGTCGTCAATTTAAAACATTTCCAGTCTGTGTTTACTATTTCGGACAAGCATGCAAGAAGAAAGGAAGTCACCATATATACAGGACCCCCTGGAAAGGAGATCCGCGGATCAACATACAAAATCATAAGGGCAGGGCAAAGGCGTACCAGGTAAAGCAGGTACTGCTGGCTATTGAGAGGATAGAGGTTGAACATGCCACTGAAAAATGATCGTTATACATGCCGCGTAACCTGGTCTGAGGATGATCAGGAATATGTGGGCCTATGCACCGAATTTCCTAGTTTGAGCTGGTTGGATAAGACATCTGAGTCGGCTTTGAAGGGTATCCGTGAGACGGTTGAGAGTGTCATCAACGATATGAGGCATACCGGCGAAGAAGTGCCTCAACCGATTGCCTGTAAAAGATATAGCGGTAAATTTATGGTTCGTGTCCCTCCTGAAATTCATAGAAATCTTGCCATTCAGGCATCGGAATCAGGTGTCAGCCTAAATCGGATTGTTGGAGCGACGCTAAGCCGATAGATGGGGAATGGTCTGTTTTGATTCATGATCTTTCCGAAGCCGTTCAAATACGAGTCAACGGTTTGGCTGATCGGTCCGGATTACTGAGTGCGGGATGAAAGATGCAAGAGTAGGACCGACGATTTTCTGCTAATGCGGGGGCTGTTGTCCTTCCTGTAATGTTTCCTTGATAACTTTATTGATTTATGCAAGATTACGAATGGTTATCGGTGATTCTGCATTGATTAATGACAGGTGGTTGAACTTTCCACCGACAATCAGCTGGGAAAAATAAATCTGTCCCCTTTTTTCCTGATCCCGCCATGCCGGAAGACCGGGCAACGCAGGACGGAGAATTCCAGGGACCGTTTCCTTAATTACTAATGGCAATAATCAATGTCTTTCTATCGTCCGTTTCACGGACTTGTAGGTACACATATGCTCGATATTGTCGATATTTTATGTGACTAGCCTTCTTTGGGATGAAAGGTGCCATGGTTTGGTGGTTTATTGAGATTCCTTCAGAATCTGGCTGCATTCATGAAATGTTTGCTTGATAGCTTTCACCAATTATGCAAGATGACGAATGGTTATCTGTGCTCTTCTGCCGCTTGATGAAGGCTGACCGAACTTTATACAAGTAAAGGAGCCATGCCCATGCCAAGGCAAAATCTGCATGATAAACCCTTTGACGAAAGTACAAAAGATAAACTCGATCTCTATCGGGAATATCTGCGTGAATGGCTGCCCGTTTTCATGCATTTACCGTTCGTGGATACAATACAGATTTTTGATTTTTTTGCCGGCCCGGGAGCTGATTTGGCGGGCAATCCGGGCAGTCCAGTTATTACGTGTGATGAAGTTCGCTCCGCATTGCTTGCCGGCAAGGATCAACAACCTAAAATCAAGGCGTACTTCAATGAATATAAGGAGGATAAATACAGAGAGTTGTCCGCCCGCATTGACAGGCAAAGGGATTCCTTACCGCAGGTTAAATTTACAACTATGCAAAATGACTTTCATTCAGCGTTTTGGCAGTGGGAACTTCTCATGCATGGAAAAACGGCGAATCTTCTCTTCCTTGACCAAAGCGGTGTCCAGCACATCACTAAACCGATCTTCCAAACCATTGTGCAGCTTCCCCGGACGGATTTTATTTTTTTTATATCCTCTGCAATGGTAAACAGATTTAAGAATCTACCGGAAATTCGGACCCATGTTCCTATAGCCGAAGAGGACTTGTCTCAGATGAATGGAGACAATGTGCATCGGATCGTGGCAAAGGCATATAGTCGCTGGATTCCTGATAGATTGGAATATTATTTAGGGTCGTATTCAATAAAAAAAGGTGCGAACGTCTATGGTCTTGTTTTTGGGTCCCATCATCCCCTTGGCATAGATAAGTTCTTGACGGTCGCATGGAAACTCGGCGGAGAGGCGAATTTTGATATTGACAAGGATGGTATTGATCCTAACCAACCTTCCCTCTTTCCCGAGTATGATATACCCCAAAAAATATCTGGGTTTGAAAAGGAGCTGGAAGCGGCAATATTAGAGCGTCGAGTGTCAACAAACAAGGACGTTTACATATTTGCATTGCAAAATGGTGTTTTGTCCAAGCATGCTAAAAATGCAATAAATCGGATGATTAAAGCCGGTAAGCTTCCTCCGCAAAGTCTCCATGTTACCTACGATGCGTGGAAAAAGTCGTCTGTAGAAACAATTCAATATTTTGAAGGGATGCAGCAATGAATGTTGTTTATGAACCCAAAGGACGCGCCAGGGAGTATTCAGAATTGGCCTGCAATCTTTATCGGGGCTGCACACATGGCTGCCGTTACTGCTATGCGCCAGCATGCATGCGTACAACAGGTGAAAAATGGCATGCGCAAGCGAAAGCACGTCCGAATGTTCTCAAAAACCTCGAAAGAGATGCTGCAAAGCTGCGTGGCGATTCACGCCGGGTGCTGTTTTGCTTTCTGAGCGATCCCTATCAACCGCTTGAACGTGAAGAGCGATTGACGCGTCAGGCGTTACAAATTGTCGCCAAATATGGGCTTAATAGTCAGGTGCTCACTAAGGGGTGTGCAGACCTTATTCAGGAGGATCTGGGCCTGATGAAAGACGCCCACACGCAACTGGGCATTACACTTTGCTTCGCGGATGATGCTTTGCGCCAAGTTTGGGAGCCACACGCCTCGACAGTTGAGGAACGGCTAAACGTTTTGAAAACTGCTCACAAAGCAGGCGTTTTTACCTGGGTCAGCCTGGAGCCCGTGATCGATCCTGAGCAAGCACTCGAAGTGATTCGCATTGCCCACCCCTATGTAAATTTCTGGAAAGTGGGCAAGTTAAATCATATGAAAGAATATGAGGGGGCCGTGAATTGGAAAGAATTTCTTAAGGATGTAGAACTTCTCTTATCGAAAGTGGACGCAAAGTACTACATCAAGAATGATTTGCGATCTTTCGCCACAAGACAATGACTAAAATTCCGGAATATTCGGGGCTTGAACGAATACGGTGGTCGAACTGGGGGGTGACAGCCGAACGTCCTGCACAGATGCCCGCCTGCAAGACTTGCTGCGACTGGGCAAGGAGTATTTGACAATGCCGACATTGGAATTTAAAGGCAAACAGTTTGTCTATTCCCACCACCTGAGTGTGCCTTTCAGGGAATTGAAGGTGAAAAAGGAAAAGTCTTTGCCCCCTGACGGGCAGAAGTCGTCGTTTGACGACAACCTGATCATCCACGGCGATAACCTGGAGGCACTGAAGGCCCTGTTACCCACCCACGCTGGCAAGATCGACTGCATTTTTATCGACCCGCCCTATAATACCGGTAATGAAGGCTGGTGCTATAACGACAATGTTCGCTCGCCTCTCATGAAGGAATGGCTGAAGAAATCGGCCAATCCGGTGGACAAGGAAGACCTGGAACGTCATGACAAGTGGCTCTGCATGATGTGGCCGCGGTTGAATTTATTGCGTGAGTTGCTAGCTGAAACAGGGAGCTTGTGGTTAACATTGGACGAGAACGAGGTAAATCATGCTCGTGTAATACTTGATGAAATTTTTGGTGAAGAGAATTTCTTAGCGCAATTAGCGTGGGAAAAAGTATACAGCCCACGCATGGATGCAAGTGGCTTCAGTAAGGATTTTGACGTGATCCTTGCTTACGCTAAGTATAAGCAGAGTGTCGAACTCAGAACCCAACTAATTGAACAGAATGAAAAACAGTTTAGCTACATCGACACAGAAAATGGTAAAAAAGCACGCTTGCGGAGTTTGAGGAAGGAGGGCTCACACTCTTTAAGGACTGAAAGACCAAATACCTGGTATTGCATCGAAGCACCAGACGGAACGAAAATCTGGCCGATAAAACCTGATGGCAAAGAAGGAACATGGCGATGGGAAGAAGATACATTCCTCAAAGAAAAAGGTAAGAGCCCTTCTAAAGTTCTAATTCAGAAAAATTCTGGAGGAAAATGGGAAGTCTGGGTTAAGCAATATTTCGAAGGTGAAGTGGATCAACCAATAAGTACAATTTTGCACAACGCCGATTTTGGTCACACACATGCAGCGGCAGAAGAAATAAAACAAATTTTTGGTAAGAAGGTCTTTGACACCCCTAAGCCTTTAAAGTTAGTGTCGGGAATAATTGATTTTGTTGGAACGGAAGACGCGTTAATTCTCGATTCCTTCGCCGGCAGCGGCACCACCGCCCACGCAGTGCTGGAAGCCAACAATAAAGATGGCGGCAGCCGTCGCTTTATCCTGGTGGAATGTGAGGAATACGCTGATGCCCTTACCGCCGAACGGGTGCGCCGTGTAATTACAGGCTATGCCTTTACTGGCACCCAGCGAAGCGAGCTTTATCAGGAGAAGATCACCTGGACCGCTTTTGCGAAGAAACAGCGGGAAGTTCTGAAGCGTATCGACGGCATCGAATTGCTGGAGAGTGGAGATTACGATGATATAAGGAAAGAGATCAAGGACGGCGTACTCACCGTCACTGGCGAGCGCAAAATCGAAGAGAAGGTGCCGGGACTGGGCGGCAGCTTTACCTTCTGCACACTGGGTGAGCCCATCAATGTAGAAAGCCTGCTGTCCGGCAAGGGGCTGCCCGGCTTCGAGGCGCTGGCCCGTTATGTGTTCTACACCGCTACCGGTCGGTCTCTGGAGGCAGTGGCGAAACCTGCCCCCGATGGTTTTATCGGTGAAACCGAGCTGTTCCGCATCCATCTTTTCTATCAGCCCGACACGGCCTGGCTGCGGTCCAACGAGGCGGCCTTGAATGCCGACCGGGTGGCCATGATTGCCAAAAGAAATAAAACCGGCAAGCGGGCTATCGTCTTTGCCGTAGCGAAGTTTATGAGTCAAAAAGAATTGACGAAGCAACGCATCGAGTTTTGCCAGTTGCCCTATGCCGTCCACCGGATTCTCGGAGACTGATTGATGGAACTGAAGGAATATCAGCAGGGTGTTCTACGCAAAATCGACCGCTATCTGGCCGTACTGGCTGAACAGAACGAAAAGGTTGAAAAGGCGCGTTATGTGATTGCCGAACAGGGGTTGGACCTCGATATCGGCGACCCTTGTCAAAAGGCCTGGGACTATCTGAATAAGGAGCGGTTGCTGCCCTATCTCCGCGACAAGGACGGCAACGCGGTGGTGGCGCGCTATCTCACCCGCCGTGATCATGAAATATGGAAATGCAGGGGACATAAACTTAATCGGTTTAAAAACCCTACCAGATTCCGAGTGCCCTCATCGCCTTATACATAAGATACTCGCTTCCGAAAAGATTGAGCCCCTCGTTGGAGGGAGATGCATTTATCAGCACGATAAAGCTCCATCCCTGATACCGATACATGGCAGCCTGCCCGCCGTACACAACGTCGCCTGTATGCCCGATAGCTTCGCCCTGCTGCTTTTCAAGTCCAAGGCCATATCCGTATCCGGGCGCTCCTATATCAACGAAGGTGAACATGCCCGTCTTACGCCGTTGATCGAGCAGGGTTCCGTTCATCAGCGCATCGAGCCAGACAAGCAGGTCTTCGGTGTCAGAAATCATGCTGCCCGTCCCAAATGCCCAGGATGGGTCGAACCTGGTCGTATTCACCCACCCATTACCCATTGACATAGGTATACCCCTGTGTCGAGCCTTCCGGCATGTCCGGCGTGTCGGGTACGGACGTGTTTTGTAATCCCAGGGGGACGAAAATCCGTGAGGCGACTTCCTGGGCATAAGTCCTGCCTGTTATTTTCTGGGAATTGCAAGAATATTATCTGCTGGAGTTCCAGGCAGTCCCCGTGCTTCTTAAAGCAGGGACTTTTTCCTTGACAGGAAGGGTGCTGTGTTGTTACAAAAGTGGGCCATATAATGAGAACTTTTCGTAAAATTAGTAATAAGCTAATAAACTTGCGTAAGTATCAGGAGGTAAGATGTCACCGTCCGAAAAAACAATCCACAAAATCGGCGTAGTTGGTGCAGGGAACATGGGCAGCGGCATCGCCCAGAAGATTGCCCAGGAAGGTATCAACGTCGTGCTGCTCGACGTTAAAGAAGAATTTGTCAGCCGCGGCATGGACAATATCAGAAAAACCCTGGAGGAAGGCGTCAGCCGCAAGCTCTTTACCCCGGACCAGAGCCGGGAGATCCTGTCCCGCATCACCGGCACCGCGGACCTGCAGGCTGTGGCGGATGCCGATCTGGTGATCGAGGCTGTTTTTGAAGACAAACAGGTCAAGGCGGAACTCTTCGAAAAACTGGATAAGATCTGTTCTCCCCAGACCATCCTGGCCACCAACACCTCGAGCTTTTACGTGAAAGATTTTGCTTACAAGACCTCGCGCCCCGACCGTTTCATCGGTTTTCACTATTTCTATCACCCGGCAAAAAACCGCCTCCTGGAAGTGATACCCCACGGGAAGACAAGCCCGGAGACTGTCGAAAGAGCGCTCCTGGCGGCCAAACTCCACGGGAAGACGGCGATTGTCGTGCAAGACGCCCCGGGCTTTTGCGTCAACCGCTTTTTTGTGCCCTTCATCATTGAGGCGGCCCGCCTGCTCGAGGAAGGCATTGCCGATATCCCCACGATCGAGGAAGCGGGGAAGCGGGCTTTCGGAACAGGCATGGGCCCCTTTGAGCTCATGAACGTCACGGGCATCCCGATTGCCGTCCATGCGTCCACTACCCTGGGCAACGAACTCGGTCCCTTCTATGCCACGGCCGCGCTCATGAAAGAGCAGCTGCAGAAGAATGAAAAATGGGACCTGGCGGGCAACTACGACGAAGCTAAAATTCAAAGAGTCATCGACCGGTTCCACGGCGTCTGCCTGGGGGTGGCCGCGGCCCTGGTCGGCGAGGGCGTCGCCACCATGGAGGACACGGACCGGGGGGCCAAAATCGGTCTGCGCTGGTCCCAGGGTCCCTTTGAGATCATGAACAAGATCGGGATCGATAAGACTTACGCCCTGGTTTTGGCTATCACCCAGAAGTACCCCGATTTCAAGATGCCCGCCCTGCTGGAAAAACAGAAACAGGCGGGGATACCTTTTTCCTTCAGTTATGTCGATCTGGAACAAAAAGGCCCGGTGGCCTATATCACCATCAACCGGCCCGAGGCGATGAACGCCCTGAATGAGGCCGTTTTTGCGCAGCTCGCGGACCGGTTTTCCCAGGCGGAGAACAACCCCGCCATCAAGGCGATCGTCTTCCAGGGTGCCGGCAAGACCTTCGTGGCCGGGGCCGACATCCGGTACTTCGTGGAAAAAATCCAGGCCGGCCGGATCCCGGACATCGCCGCCTTCACCAGAAAAGGCCACGAGCTGCTGTTGCGCATCGAAAATTCCCCGAAACTGACCATCGCCCTCCTGGATGGGCTTTCCCTCGGCGGGGGGAGCGAGTTCGCCCTGGCCTGCCAGGCCATCATCGCCACCCCGGCCGCTTCCCTGGCCTTTCCGGAAACAGGCATCGGCATCTATCCGGGACTGGGCGGCATGCTGCGTTTTGCCCGCCATGTCGGGCCGGAGCTTGCCAAATACTTTACCTTTACCGGCGCCACGATCGGCGCCCAGGAGGCCCTGGAGCTGGGGCTTGTCACGGCCTTGGTCGAACCGGCCGACACGGAGGGAGCGATTGCGGACCTGGTGGGCCGGGGCAGGCCGGACAAATACCGGAAGCGGGAAATCCCGGCAAGATTTAAGGACCTGGCGCTCCTTTGCAGCTCCGACAAGGTAGGGCAACTCCTCGCGGGCAAAGCGCCGGCCGGGGCTCCCGCGGAACTGGCCGCCAAGACCGTGAAGGTCATGGGCTACAAAGCCCCCCTGGCCCTGAAGCTCGCCAACGAAATAGTCGATCAGCAGCAGGGAAAGACCATCACCGAGTCCGTGGAAATTGAACTGGGCCGTCTCCCGGAAATATTTGCCACGGAAGACGCCCTGGAAGGACTCTCCTCGCTCGGGCGCAAGAGGCCGGAGTATAAAGGAAGATAAAGGAAATAGCATGCACAAGATTTTAACGGATGCCCCGGGCCAAAAAATGCTCCTCCTGGGAAACGAGGCCATAGCAAGAGGAGCGATGGAAGCGGGGCTTGCCTTCGCGGCTACCTACCCCGGGACCCCTTCGTCGGAGATATCGCTCAATTTGTTCCAGGCCGCCCAGGAAAGCGATCTTTATTTCGAGTACAGCACGAACGAAAAGGTGGCCCTGGAAGTGGCGGCGGCCGCGGCAAATTCCGGTGTCCGGAGCATGTGCATCATGAAACACGTGGGCTTGAACGTCGCGGCCGACGCGCTCATGACCCTGGCTTACGTGGGGGTGAAAGGCGGGCTGGTGGTGGTCACGGCCGACGATCCTGCCATGTTTTCCAGCCAGAACGAACAGGACAACAGGTACTATGGCAAGCTCTCCGGCCTTCCGATACTGGAGCCCTCCTCCGTGCAGGAAGCAAAGGAGATGATGCCCTATGCCTTCGCGCTGTCGGAGGAACTTCAGGAACCGGTGCTTTTCCGGACCACGACCCGGGTGAACCATGCCACGGCCATCGTCGAGCTCGGCCCCCTGAAAGAACGCATCACCAAGGGGTCTTTTACCAAGGACCCGTTCAACTGCGTGACCGTGCCGGCTGTTTCGCGGAAACTGCACGTCAAGCTCCTCAAAAACATGGAAAAAGCGGAAGTTATCTCCGAGACTTCCCCCTACAATTTCCGGGAGGGTAAGGGCGAGCTCGGCATTATCTGTAATGGTGTCAGTTACGGTTATGTTACCGATGCCATCCGGGATCTGCATCTGGAAGATAGGGTGAGCGTCCTCCGGATCGGTTTTTCCCATCCCCTGCCGAAGCAGGCCATCAAGAAATTCCTGCGGGACTGTAAGAAAGCGCTTGTGGTGGAAGAAGGCGAACCTTACATGGAGGAGGCGGTCAAGGCCTTTGCCCAGGAAGAGGGGTTGAATCTTTCGATAAGGGGCAAGGGGCCGGATCTCTTCTCCCGTCTCTATGAATATGATCCCGCGATGGTCCGCAAGGGCATCGCCGGCTATTTCGGAGTCGCCTATGCCGCCCCGGAGGCCCTGGACCTTTCCGACATCCCGGAAATTCCCCAGCGTCCGCCCAACCTCAAAATAACGCGGGACAGAAAACAATGAACGGAAAAGTGCTGGTTCGTGAGGAAAGGGCGGCAGACGTCGCGGCAATTGAGAAGGTAACGGTCGCCGTATTCAAGACTTTGGCGATCAGCGGCCACACGGAGCAGTGCATCATTGCCGCTCTGCGCGCCGGCAACGCCTTGACCGTATCGTTGGTGGCCGAACTCGAAGGGGCGCGTGATAGGACATATCGCCTTCTCTCCGGTGACCATATCCGACGGTTCACCGAACTGGTACGGCCGCGGGCCTGTGTCTGTATTGCCCGAATACAAGCGGCAAGGGATTGGCGGCGCGTTGATAAAGGAAGCGCTGTCGCGTCTGAAGGGCCTTGATGCGCACGGGTGCTGCCTTGTGGGACATCCGGAATACTACCGGCGTTTCGGATTCGAGAACGTCCGGGGGCTTGTCCATGTGGGAGTGCCGGAAGAGTTTTTCCTTGCCTTGTCCTTTGATGGGCATATCCCGCGAGGCGTCGCTGAGTTTCATGAAGGATTCAAATCAGAGGGCCGACAAGATGGTGGAGGCGAGGCTTGACAGTGCCTTACCATTGCAGACGGCATGGACGCCGCGCGCCGTGCCGTGAGCTTGTGGGCTTTTTTTCGTCATGTTTCCCGAGATCACCGGAACGCCTTCTGGTTTATCCCAAGTTTGTTCATTTTGCGCCACAGGGTTGTGCGCCCCATGCCCAGGTTTCTGGCGAGGGCGGATTTGCTGAAATTCGCCTGTTCGTAAAGCCTAGTTATCAATTGCAACTCGGTGCTTTCCAGGGCGTCCTTCAGGCTTCCCGCGGGATCGGGTTCCGGGATTTGTGAATTTGCCGGCATAACGCTCAGCGCTTCGTTCAGGATATCCTCGATCAATGTTTCCGCAGATCCGTCCAACTTGGTTTCGGCGAGCACGACTATCCGCTTTATGAGGTTTTCCAGTTCCCTGATATTACCCGCCCAGGAATAGGAGACAAGAAGCCGGTGGCGCCTGCCGAGGACGGATTGAATGAGCGTTCCCAATTCCGTGTTTTTGCAGAACTGGCGGAGGAAAAAGCGGGCAAGAGGCAGGATGTCTTCGGGACGTTCCCGCAAGGGGGGGATCCTGAGCTGCAGGATATTCAAACGGTAGTAGAGGTCAGACCGGAAGCGCCCCTGCTGTACTGCTTCTTCCAGACGCTGGTTCGTTGCGGCGATCACCCTTACGTCGATCGGTATCACTTTGACATCGCCGACACGCCGTACCTGTTTTTCCTGGAGGACTCTCAGCAGACGCAACTGGGCGTCCTGTGTCAGCTCCCCTATTTCGTCGAGGAATATGGTGCCGCCGTGGGCCAGTTCGAAGAGTCCCTTTCGTCCTCCCTGCTTGGCGCCGGTAAATGACCCTTCAGCATAACCGAAAAGCTCGCTTTCCAGAAGGGAAGGTTGGATGGCTGCGCAATTCACGCCGACGAAAGGGTGCCTCTGGCATGCACTGGCATTGTGCATGCTCTGCGCGAAGATTTCCTTGCCCGTGCCCGTTTCGCCGCTGATAAGAACGGTTTCCTTGACGGCGGCGAAGCGCCGGGCGTAATCCAGTGTAGCGAGCATCACCCTGCTTACGCCTACGATATCCTGAAACGTCTTCCTGGCGGTGAAGTCGTCGCCCCGGGCCGTTCTGCGTACTTTTTCTTCCAGAGATTCGATCCGTTGGACCTCCTGCAGGGTGAAGATGGCCTCGATGATTTTTCTGTCGCCATAGATAGGCATGCCGTTGATGATCAATTGTTTCTGTCCGAGGGTTTTCATGTGATCCAACTGCGCCTCGCCAAGCTCGATCACAGGCGGAAGCAGATTTTCCGGGAGAACATCCCTCACATGGTGCCCCAAAACGGCCTGCTGAGGAATGCCGAGTATCTTTTCGGCTGCAGGATTGAAGACGGTGATCTTTTTTCCGTCGTCGATGGCGATTATCCCTTCAAAGGAGTGTTCCACTATGCATTTGAATACCAGGGATTTGCGCTGTTCGTTGCGCTGGGCGATCAATATCTGCCGCGCCGTTTCGTAGGATTGCAGGATCGATTCCTTCTTCGGGACAAGAAGAATCGCCTGCCGATATCCGAGTTTTTTTTGCGCCATGGAAAAGATAAGGCCGCCGCCCACGATCGCCCGATATCCTTCCTTTCTGGCCCGGCGCAGCAGGGACAATCCTTCGCATTCATCGTGAAATACAAATTCGGTGATGGCACAGTCCGTAATTTCCCTGAAAGCCGGGAGATAGGGATTGTGATAGAGATATTGAAAAAAGGCAATGGGGTTGCCGTACCTTGTTTTTGCCTTGTTCAGCGCATAAACGGCGTCGAAGGCATCAAAGGGTATCTCCACAATCGGCACATCCAGCTTTGCCTTCAGGTAACAGGCGTTATTCACCGTGGTAACGAAAATTTTAGCACCTTCCTGCGTTGCGGCGGGTATTGCCGCTTCAGCGTCTTCCAAGGCCGCCTCCATGATGCACGGCGGATCGGGAAGTTTGCTGAGATGCCGTTTGAGAATGGATGTTAATGCGGCATAGGGAGAAAGAAAACAGATTGTTGAAGGCATCATGTAATTTACCCCTTTCATTTTTTTGTTACGTTATATGCATATAAAAAATAACGCAACTGTAAATGTGCCAGTTTGTAAATGTTCCAGTTATGGAACAGCATGTTTCATCAATGAAAACTCAGCGGTACGGCTGAGAGAAGGGACAAGGCAGAAACAAGAGCGGATGCGACATTTCCCTGTAAAGTGGTTTTATCTTATACAAACGGCATGTTATTAATCAAGTGCGGATTCTGCAATCGTGCTTTGAATCATATGGCACAATTGTTGCTGTTCCCCAGGAAAGGTAGCGTTTGCCGCTTAAATTTATTCTTGGAAGGGGAGATTGTGATTATGGCGAATAGAAAATACTTGGCGGACATGAGGGGAACGGTGGAGTTCCTGCGAAAGGAAGGGGAATTGTTGGTTGCACAGGAACCTGTGGACCCGATATACGAGACTGCCGGCATACAGGTGGCACTGGAAGAGGGTCCGGCCATCCTGTTTGACAATGTCAAAGGCTATCCCGGGATGCGGAGCCTGGGGAATATTTTTTCCAGAAGGGACAGGATCGCAAAGCTCTTCGGCGTCGACGACTGGAAGCAGCTCAAGTGGAAGTGCCTTGAGGCGATAAGGAAGCCCCTGCCGCCGCGCGTGGTGGAAAAGGGGCCTTGCCAGGACGTTGTCATGACAGGCAAAGATATCGACATTCTGAGCTTCCTGCCGGTTTTACAACACACGACGCGGGACGGTGCGCGTGTCATGGGCAGCGGCAATGTACTGATATGCGACAAATGGGCCCGCGGAGGAAAGGAATTTTCCTATAAGAGGATGCATTTTCGCGGCAAGGACTGGGGATCGATAACGTCCAGCCCGGCAACGCACACGGAAGCGATTGTCTTCATGGATCATCGCCAGGAAGACATACCGATGACGATAAATATCTGTAACCCTCCTGCTACCATGATGGTTGCGGCAGCCGGAGGCGTGCACAGCATAATTCCCCTGGGGACGGACGAGATCGCCATAGCCGGCGCCATACAGGGATTCCCGGTGGATATTTGCAAAGCCAAGACCGTTGATGCCTATGCCATTGCCAATGCGGAGATAGTAATTGAAGGCTACTGGACTACCGAGACCATCTGGGAAACAGAGGAGGCCGAAAGGGACGGCAGGCAGGATGTAGTGCCCTTCTTCCCGGAATGGACCGGTTATCTCGGCAAGACCTGGAAGAGCCGCAAATTTCAGATTACCGCGATCACCCATCGCAAGGATCCCATATTCTACAACCAGCTTGCCGCCTCTTACGACGGTGAATTCAACAGCTTCGATTTCAGGGAAGCCATGTTCTACGAGCTTGCCGATCGTCTTGTTCCGGGGCTGGTCGTTGACGTGCATCATCCCTTTGCCTTGAGATTCTGGGGCGGTGTTGTTTACCAGGTGAAAAAGCGGCGGCCTCGCGATGAAGGCTATCAGAGAAACCTGCTGATCAATGCGCTGGGCGCCTGCCCCGGCATCAGGCTGGTTATCGTTGTAGACGACGATGTTGACATCTACAGCATGGACGACGTGATGTGGGCGATCATGAGCAGAACGGAGCCTGCCACGGACTACCTGCGGGGCGCAACAGGTTCGCGCGGCGTGGCGGCTCAGCCGGGAGAGGCGGCTACGCGGGTCGACATCGGCGGTTTCGGCGGCGGTCTTGGGATCGACGCCACTGTGCCGTTCCTGGAGCAGTGGCGTTACGAGAGATGCCGCTACCCCTCGGACATGGTAGACTTGAAGCAGTGGTTCACTGAAGCGGAAATCAAGGCCGCCAAGGCTCAGCAGGGCGAGTATGCCCGGGTGTTGTCCAAGTACGGTTGGGGATGAAATAAGGAGATTTCGGCAAAAGAACGGGGTCTTAACACAGGGGAGAGATTGTGCAGACAGCAGGGGGTGCCGTTATGACATTCCCGGACTTGAGAGCTTTTATCGCCGAAGCGGAGAATTTAAATGCGGTGACGGTTGTAAAAGGTGCGGATTGGGAACTGGAAATCGAGCTGATCACGGCATGGCAGATAACGCAGCCTGACAACCCTCTGCTCCTGTTCAAGGAGATCAAAGGCTACGCGCCGGAGTATGCCGTAGCCACAAATCTTTTCGGCACCCCTGCCAGGACGGCCCTTGCCCTGGGAATGCCTTACGATTTAAATAAGATGGAAATAGTGTTTGTCGGCGTAGCCAAGGGCCCCCAGTTTGAAGATGCGGCGGAATGCCACCTCCATGTACTTGGCGATGTTCAGGTCGCCGAGTCGGACATCGATCCGGAACTGGGGCGAATCATTATGCGGGCCAAGGGCGGCCATAAAAGACGACCAGGTGCATATCAATCCCCTGCTGTGCACGTGGCGCGCCGTATGCGTCCAGATCTGTCCGGAGAATGCTATTGTGCCGTTAAGAGATAAATAATAATCCTTATTTTGAAAAGGTTCTGTCGGATGAAAACCACAAGATTGATAATCGTTGCCGTGGGCGGTCAGGGAAACCTTCTTGCCTCGCGCATTCTGGAGGAGGCTTCGCTGCTTGCAGGGGTGCCAGTCCGCTTGAGCGAGATCCATGGAATGGCGCAAAGGGGGGGAGTGGTTGAGTCTTCCCTGGTATTCGGAGATGCGGAAAGCACGATAATTTCCGAGGGAGATGCGGATGCGCTTGTAGGCTTTGAGCCGTCCGAAATCTTAAGGGCTCTGAACAAATGCAACCCCGGCTCCATCGTAGTGACAAATCTTTCCTCCCTCCCTCCTTTCACTGTTTCCATAGGAAGAGGAATTTATCCGGACCTGGACATGCTTCAGAATGCCATCCGCGCCAGGGTAAAACAATTGATTGCGTTCAATGCTGTGGCACTGGCCGGGGAGGCGGGCAACGTAATGTCGGTCAACATGGTATTGCTGGGCGCTCTTCTTTGCACCGGCATTCTTCCTTTTTCCAGGGAGAACGTGGTGAAGGCGATAGAAACCAGAACCGGCATGTTTGCCTCTTCCAACATAAGGGCCTTTGAGCTTGGTCTTGCCGCTGCCCGGGATCGGTAAAGCACAAGCTCATGAAGTGCCGAAAGTTAATATTTTTTTTCAGGTCACATTTTCCGGATTGACCGGGTCAGGAGGGATGTAAAATGAAAGATGAACCGGATTTCAGGCCCCGTTCCTTTGCCGTTGTAGGCGCCGGTCCTGTAGGGTGCATAGTCGCCGCCTTTCTTGCAAAAGGAGGGTACGATGTAACCCTCTGCGACGTTTTTCCGGAATTGCTGGAACCGGCCTTAAGCCCGGGGATCGTCATTGAAGGAGCGGAAAACCTTCAGCAGGCCGTTGCCAGGACATCGACGAGCGTCGACGATCTTGCGCGCAACAACCCCGACGTAATTTTTCTTACCGTGAAAGCCAATGCGCTGCCGTTGATATCTTCAGCCATCGAAGGTTTTTACCGGGAGGGTTTGTATGTGATAAGCTGGCAAAACGGCATTGATACGGAGGCGGTGATAGCCGAGACGCTCGGGAGAAAGCCGGTCATGCGCGCCGTCGTCAACTACGGCTGCACTCTGGTGGCTCCCGGCCGTGTCCATATGGCTTTTCATCATGCCCCGCATTATCTGCAGGAACTGGACGCCGCCTCCGTCTCTGCGGCCGTATCCATCGCAAATGTCATGACAAAATGCGGACTTCCCACCTATCATACCGACAAGATCGTTTCCATGGTCTGGCGGAAGGCCATCCTCAATTCATGCATGAATCCCGTGTGCGCCATAACGGGCTTTACCATGGCCCAGGCCATGAACGATCCTATAGTTTTCCATGTGGTGGAGTCTCTCTTGAAAGAATGCGTCGCCGTGGCCCGGGCAAATGAAATAGAACTCGGCTGGAATTTCTACCCCCAGGCGATCAAATATCTGATGAGCGCGGGCGATCACAAGCCTTCCATGTTGCTCGACGTAGAAAGTAAGCGCCGCACGGAGATCGATTTCATGAACGGCAAGTTTGTAGAATACGGCAGGCAGGCAGGCATGGAAACGCCTTACAGCAAGACGGTCAGGGCGCTGCTCAAAGCTCTTGAACAAAAAAAGGGAGTCTGAGGGTTTAGTATTTGAACCGGATGCGAAAATGAGCGTGTTTGCGGGAATCGACGTGGGCTCTTCGAGAACCAAAGTCGTCGTCCGCGACGCAGCCAAAAAGATCACGGGACATCTGTCAACTGCAACAGTTGGATATTTTCCGATTTCGATCCTGAAAGTCCCTTTGCCAGCTTGGCCGAGGCTTACACGAGGCTATGCCTCGCAAGATCCGATGAAGAAAAGGAAAAATATTTCAAGGGAATGGTCGATTTTTTTCCATCGACGGCATCATCTATCACGACGCCAGAACTTGCCCCAACAATTCCAATTGCCGCTACGGCATGCCTCAGAGACTGGAGGGAGAAACGAAGTTCCCAGCCTGATAATAAACGGAGACTTGGACGATCTCAGATGTATTTCCGACGAGCAGACCAAAACGAATGTGGAGGCCTTTGCCGAACAGATCGAGGAGCAGCGCTCTTCCCGCCGCGAAATGAGGAAGGAGGTATGAAATGGCCCACTGGATGAACCTTGGACAGATATGCAAAGTCAACGCTAAGAAATATCCGGATAAAACGGCCATCAAAGACAGGCACAGAAGTTTTACCTACCCGGAGATGAACGAGAGGGCCAACCGTCTTTCCCACAGCCTTCTTTCCCTCGGACTTCGCAAGGGGGACAAGGTGGCCGTTCTCCTGGAAAATTGTTTCGAGATCATAGAGGCATACCTCGCTACGGCGAAAACGGGTCTCGTCATCGTTCCCATGAACTTTCGCCTCGTGGCCGAGGACATAAAGTACATAGTCAACAATTCCGATGCCAGGGCGATCATCGTTGACAACGAATTCACGCCGCTCATCGACAAAATAAGACCGGATTTGGCCGGCATTGCAGGCGACCGATATATAGTCGTGGGCGGGGTGCGAGAAAACTACAGGGAGTACGAGGGCTTTATCGGCGGCTACAACGATGGCGAGCCGGAATGCGAGGTTCTGCCGACAGACACCTGGATACTGATCTACACTTCCGGCACTACCGGCAAACCCAAGGGGGTTGTGCGCTCCCATGAATCGCACATCGCCTTTTATCTTACGACGGCCGTTGATTTCGGATTCAGCCATCATGACACCTGCCTCAATGTCATGCCCCTATGCCATATAAATTCGACATTTTACACCTTTACGTTCCTGTATATCGGTGGCTCGGCCTATGTGCATCCGGCCCGTTCATTTCATCCCGAAGACATCCTGGATATCATTGAGCGGGAAAGGATCAACTTCATTTCTCTCATACCGACTCATTACAACTTGATACTCAACGCCCCTCTTGGAGAAAGGAAATACGACGTCAGCTCCATAAAGAAGCTGCTCTGTTCGTCCGCGCCGGTCAGGAAGAGCATGAAGCTCACGATAATGGATTTCTTCGCAGGTGTCGAGCTTTACGAGGGATACGGTTCCACGGAAGCTGGTGTCGTTACGGTCTTGAAGCCCGAAGACCAGATGAGTAAACTCGGGTCCATCGGGATAGAGGCCCTCGGTACGGATTTTGTCAAGATTATCGATGAACAGGGAAAGGAGGCTGCGGTCGGCGAGGTCGGCGAGCTGTATTCGCGGGGACCGATGATGTTCAACGGCTATTATAAAATGCCGGAGAAAACAGCTGCTTCCTTCAGGGGCGAATGGTTTTCCGCGGGCGACATGGCCCGGGCCGATGAAAACGGCTTTTTTCAGATCGTGGACCGCAAGAACAACATGATCATAACCGGCGGCGAGCACGCTTATCCAAGTGAAGTCGAAGAAGTCATAGGAGGCCACCCCGCCGTATTCGACGTGGCCGTGATCGGCCTGCCCGACGAAAAATGGGGAGAGAAGGTCGTCGCCGTCGTGGTCCCCAAGGCAGAAATAGATGAAAAAACCCTTCTCGACCATTGCCGGGAAAGGCTGGCCGCCTTCAAGAGACCGAAGGAGGTAATATTCATCAAACCCGAGGAGATGCCGCGTACCCCGACGGGCAAGATCCTTCACAGGGTTCTCAGGGAGAGATACGCCCGGTAGACGGAGGGCGCGCATCGGGGCGTCTTACATAAAATCAGATGGGTAAAGAAAGCAGATTGTTGAAGACATCATGTGATTTACCCCTTTCATTTTTTTGTTACGTTATATATATAGTAAAAAACTGTAAATGTTTCATTTATGGAACAGCATGTTTCATCAATGAAAACTCACGGTACGGCTGAGAGAAGGGACAAGGCAGAAACAAGAGCGGATGCGACATTTCCCTGTAAAGTGGTTTTATCTTATACAAACGGCATGTTATTAATCAAGTGCGGATTCTGCAATCGTGCTTTGAATCATATGGCACAATTGTTGCTGTTCCCCAGGAAAGGTAGCGTTTGCCGCTTAAATTTATTCTTGGAAGGGGAGATTGTGATTATGGCGAATAGAAAATACTTGGCGGACATGAGGGGAACGGTGGAGTTCCTGCGAAAGGAAGGGGAATTGTTGGTTGCACAGGAACCTGTGGACCCGATATACGAGACTGCCGGCATACAGGTGGCACTGGAAGAGGGTCCGGCCATCCTGTTTGACAATGTCAAAGGCTATCCCGGGATGCGGAGCCTGGGGAATATTTTTTCCAGAAGGGACAGGATCGCAAAGCTCTTCGGCGTCGACGACTGGAAGCAGCTCAAGTGGAAGTGCCTTGAGGCGATAAGGAAGCCCCTGCCGCCGCGCGTGGTGGAAAAGGGGCCTTGCCAGGACGTTGTCATGACAGGCAAAGATATCGACATTCTGAGCTTCCTGCCGGTTTTACAACACACGACGCGGGACGGTGCGCGTGTCATGGGCAGCGGCAATGTACTGATATGCGACAAATGGGCCCGCGGAGGAAAGGAATTTTCCTATAAGAGGATGCATTTTCGCGGCAAGGACTGGGGATCGATAACGTCCAGCCCGGCAACGCACACGGAAGCGATTGTCTTCATGGATCATCGCCAGGAAGACATACCGATGACGATAAATATCTGTAACCCTCCTGCTACCATGATGGTTGCGGCAGCCGGAGGCGTGCACAGCATAATTCCCCTGGGGACGGACGAGATCGCCATAGCCGGCGCCATACAGGGATTCCCGGTGGATATTTGCAAAGCCAAGACCGTTGATGCCTATGCCATTGCCAATGCGGAGATAGTAATTGAAGGCTACTGGACTACCGAGACCATCTGGGAAACAGAGGAGGCCGAAAGGGACGGCAGGCAGGATGTAGTGCCCTTCTTCCCGGAATGGACCGGTTATCTCGGCAAGACCTGGAAGAGCCGCAAATTTCAGATTACCGCGATCACCCATCGCAAGGATCCCATATTCTACAACCAGCTTGCCGCCTCTTACGACGGTGAATTCAACAGCTTCGATTTCAGGGAAGCCATGTTCTACGAGCTTGCCGATCGTCTTGTTCCGGGGCTGGTCGTTGACGTGCATCATCCCTTTGCCTTGAGATTCTGGGGCGGTGTTGTTTACCAGGTGAAAAAGCGGCGGCCTCGCGATGAAGGCTATCAGAGAAACCTGCTGATCAATGCGCTGGGCGCCTGCCCCGGCATCAGGCTGGTTATCGTTGTAGACGACGATGTTGACATCTACAGCATGGACGACGTGATGTGGGCGATCATGAGCAGAACGGAGCCTGCCACGGACTACCTGCGGGGCGCAACAGGTTCGCGCGGCGTGGCGGCTCAGCCGGGAGAGGCGGCTACGCGGGTCGACATCGGCGGTTTCGGCGGCGGTCTTGGGATCGACGCCACTGTGCCGTTCCTGGAGCAGTGGCGTTACGAGAGATGCCGCTACCCCTCGGACATGGTAGACTTGAAGCAGTGGTTCACTGAAGCGGAAATCAAGGCCGCCAAGGCTCAGCAGGGCGAGTATGCCCGGGTGTTGTCCAAGTACGGTTGGGGATGAAATAAGGAGATTTCGGCAAAAGAACGGGGTCTTAACACAGGGGAGATCACCTTTGTTTACCCCAGAACGATTAGGGAAAAAGATCATAGCAATGAAAATATTACGAATAATATTAGAGCCTTGCAATTCTTTGTGAAAAATTAGGAAACCAAATGAGAAATATCTGGGCAATTGTAAAAAAGGAGTTGTATATCTACTTTGTTTCACCCATTGGTTATGTTGTGATAACCATTTTTCTAGTACTATGTGGTTATTTTTTTTATACCAATACACTTTATTTCAATCTTTTTACTATGGGGGGGGGTATAAGCCTTACTGAAGGAGTTTGGCAATTTGTGTTCAGTGATATGAGATTCGTCCTTTTTTTGACCATTCCTCTATTGACTATGCGGCTTTTTGCTGAAGAAAAGAAAGTGGGAACGATCGAGCTTCTCCTGACCTCTCCGGTAAAAGATGTGGAGCTGGTAATAGGGAAATTCATCGCCCCTTTATTTGTTTTTGCAATTATGCTGATCCTTACCTTCCTTTATCCCGCTCTCTTGTCAACAGTATGGGGGGGAACGGAAATATTTCCTCTATTATCAGGTTATGTGGGAATCTTTCTTTTGGGAAGTGCTTTTATATCATATGGAATTCTGGTTTCCTCGTTAACCGAAAATCAGATTATTGCTGCCATGGGAACCTTTGGGTTTTTTGTTATTATGTGGTTTATGATGTGGAATGAGGCTGTATCAGAACCATGGTTAACCAATATTCTTCTTAGAATTTCATTACTTGATCGGACTTATAATTTTTTTCGGGGGATCATTGACACTAAAGACGTTGTTTTTTTCCTTGTTATCACCGTCTTTTTCCTTTTCCTAACCTATTGTTCTCTGGATTCGAGGAGATGGAGAAGATGAAAATAGGAACTTTTGTCTCTGTTAATCAATCATTGAAATCAATGAGACATTGGATTTCTTTTTCAATTTTGCTGTTGCTCGTTTTTGGGATATTGGTTGTCATTGAAAATATTTCCCATTTACATAACATTAGGCTGGATTTAACCCGTGATGGACGTTATTCCCTTTCGCCTCAATCGATTAAACTTTTTAATAATCTGGCCGAAGAGGTAAAGATCACTGTTTTTTACGAAAGCGGAGATCAGATTCAAATGCGTAACAATCTCTCTTTATACTCGGCTGGATCCTCAAAAATTATCTTTCAGCTAAAAGATCTTGATCGAAATCCCGGAGAGGCTAAAAGGTACGGGATCAGAAATTACGGGGAGACAGTAATTGAGTACAAAGGGAAAAAGAAGATTGTTTCGTATCCAACAGAGGAAAATATCGTATCGGCCATTCTTGATCTTATTCGGGATGAGAAGAGAACAATCTTTTTCCTAAAAGGCCACGGAGAAAATGATACCCTTCTTGGCGATCCAAAGGGGCATAGCCAGGCAAAACGCGATTTGGAAAGTGAAGGCTATGAGACAAAAGATTTATGGCTGATGAGGGAAAGAATTCCTCCTAGGACTCCTCTAATAATTATAAGCGGTCCAAAGAAGGATTTATCCTTAGAGGAACTAATTGATATCAATCAATATGTTCAAAATGGTGGAAGGCTGCTATGGATGATCGATCCGGATTGGAACCTTCCAAACATAAATAGTTTCTTAGAAAGATACGGTATATTACTTGAAGATTCGGTAATTGTAGACAAAGAAAACCGACTTTTTGGAGGCGATTTCCTAACCCCGATTATACATTTGTACCGAGAACATTCCATCACCAAAGATTTTAACATACCCGCTCTCTTTGCGGTTGCCCGAGCCATTGAAATCAAAGATGCAGAAAGTGGCACTTATCTGCAGGTCTTGGCCCTTAGCAGCCCAGGGAGTTGGGCGGTGAAGGATCGTAAGAAATTAGCTGAAGGGAACTGGGATATAAGTAAAGAAAAAAGAGGGCCTCATCCTGTAGCTGTAATAGCTTCTGTAAAAAAAAGGGGGGAGCAACCGGGCCAGGGAAGGATGGCAGTCTTTGGAGATTCAGACTTCATTAACAATTTCTATGTAAAATTATACGGAAACCGAGATCTTTTCTTAAACACAATCAATTGGCTGACAGAAAGCGAAACGCTCATCTCTATCCGTTCAACTAGGAAAGAGTATAGTTTTATGCCATTAAAGCCTTCTGATACCAAAAGGTTATTCTGGCCCAGTGTCGTTGTCGAACCTGGTTTAATCCTTGCAATCGGTATCATTATCTTTGTGCGGAGAAAGTTAAATTGATTGATGCCAAGAACATGCTGGTACTAATATTTATATTTATGTTCCTTGGAGGATATCTCATTATCTATGAACCTAATAAGAAACAAGATAAAATGAGACTCTTCACTTTTGATACTGACAAAGTGGAAGAGATAAAGTTGAAAAAAGGAGGAATTCTATATTATTTCCATAAGAAAGATAGTGCATGGGTAACCCAAAGTCCTTACCACGGATCAGCTCCTCCTGAAGTTATTAAAGGATTTCTGAACCTATTAACATATGGAATTATAAGGATTATAGACATAAATGCTGATGATTTAACAAGGTATGGCCTTGAGAAACCTCTTGTGGAATTTTCTATCAGGCTAAACGGGGAATATGATTTTAAAACACTACTTATAGGAGATAGCAACCCTGCCAGAACTACCTGTTATGCAAAGATTATGGGGGAGCCTTCCGTATTCCTGTTGGGAAATATTTTTAGATGGGAATTGGAAAGAGATATACCGACTGGTAAGAGTGAATAAAAAACGCTCACCGGAGGCAATAAAATAGCACGGTATAGTTTTGGTACCCTGAAGCAAAGAGGTATTTAAAAAAGGAGGTGACAATGACAGATGTTTGAATAGTTGATTTTTAAAATTCTCACACTGGAAAAATTCTTTTTGTATTTTCGCATCGTGACTTAAAGCCTATGTCTATTTAGAGAAATGAAGGAGGAATTGGCTATGAAAAAAAAAGGAGGGCTCAGGGTATTACCATTGTTAGTGGTGTGCATTTTTGCTTTTCCGATAAACTCTTTTGGAGCGGAGAAGATGTGGCCGGGCCTAGCGCCGGTCGTGAACAAAGATGGCTCCATAAAATTTGTTGATAAACCTATTCCATACAGTATGGTCCCTTTTGGAGTACCTGAGGGGGCCAAGGGTTATTGGGGTTTCAAACATGAACAGATTGGTTTTAATAGGGCCCCAATCATTGATACTTCGAAATGGACAGCGCGTGACTGGGTATTTGAAGTAATGCGGCAGACTGGCATGGATACACCACCATTAAAGGACTTGATCAATGATCAGTCCTTTGTCTTGATTGACAAGAAGGGTACTGAAAGATGGAGGGACTTTACACAATACAGGAAGCCATACTATGGGAAAGACGGGATTAGATATAAAAACTTAGTGTATATGAACGCTCCGGCTGATATCAGGGGGTTAAGTCTTCTTGTGATTAAACACATGGATGTTAATAAGGCGGATGACCAATGGATTTATCTCCCTGCCCTTAGAAAAGTTCGCCGTATCTCTGCGGCCCAAAAAATGGACTCTTTTGCCGGAACTGATTTACCAAATGATGAATTTGATAGAAATGTGGATGTGGACTGGACTTGGGAGTTCTTAAAGGAAGAGATCGGTGACCCGGCTAAGCCTCCGTTTCGCGATGTATATGGGAAGGATTTGGTTGGGAAGTGGGTGAAAGGGAGACCGCTCGTTTGGGTTAAAGGGACTGCCAAGCATAAGGATTGGCCGATCAACACTATCAGGGCCTGTTTTGATAAGGAGAAAGTGGTGCAATATTATCTTGAATATCTTGATAAAGCTGGGAAGACTGCCATAACTCTGGTGGGATCATTTTATCCTGATGCTCCACAAAACCCCCTTTATCGTAGCTATGCCGATTGGCTTGTAGAGGATGTAAGAACCGGACATAAGACTTGGATTACGGCAGATAAGGGTCGGGAGCCGGATAAGGTATATCATAACCTCATAAGCAGAGATTGGTCTAATAAGTTATATTGGTATGATACTGGTTACTCAGATGAATTTTTCACCACCAGGTATATGGAAAGGGGAACGAGATAGCCTTTATTTGGTTTGTGTACCTTAATTGCATGCACCACATATTGGCGGACGACTCAGTCGAAGAAAGTTCCTGGGGATTTTCATGTTTTGTTATGGCAGCAAGCACGGGGGTTAAGTGAGACGATAAATAAGAGAAATAGCATGGAAATCTCCAAGCTCGGTTCCATGAATGGGTAACACACAAGGAGGGGTAATGTTGTTCAACTGGCAGGCGTTTAAAAAAGGATTCAATTGTGAGTCATTTTCAGAATTGGTCATTCGTTATCGGCTCCTCATCGTCATCTTCACCGTTATCGTGACCATTGCATCTGTATTCCCTCTTAAGTGGGCTACTATAATTAACGACCCTGATGACTGGGTAAACCCAAAACACCCTTATATCAAGCTGAATGCAGAGATAAAGTCTCATTTTGGGGGAGCCAACATCCTCCAAGTGATGGTCAAAGTAAAGAAGGGTGATATTTACAATGCCGATACCCTTGCCAAGATTAAGAGAATTTCCGACGATTTATACTTAATGAAGGGGTTCATTCCTCCCAGCTTTGAATCCATGACCGCTACAAAGGTTAAATACTTTAGGGCCACTCCAGAGATGGTGACTATTGAGCAGCTCATGCCGGATACCCCAACCACCCCAAAGCGAATTTCTGAGATCAAGCAGGGCGTGTTAACAAACCCTTCAACACATGGGAGATTGGTCTCAAAGGATTCCAAGGCTGCCATACTCATGGCTGATTTTGACGCGACTGCCACTATAGATGAGATTTATGAGGCCGCAAGGAAGATTGCTGATCGTGAGGAAGATGAGAACCACTGGGTCAGGATCGCTGGAAAACCGGTCATGATGGGATGGACCAATGAGCAGCAGTGGAGAGAGATGCCAGTAGCCTTTATATTTCTATTAATGGTGTGCGTCGGCGTGCTTTTCATTTCTTTTCGTTCTGCAAGGGGGATGACCATACCTGTTCTCAATGGATTACTGGCGGGTCTCGTGGGCATGGCTTCCGTAGTGTTGGTAGGGAGCCCTTTCAATCTCATTAGTTGGGGGGCTCCCTTTATCATCTTAGTGGCTACAGCGTGCCATTCGGTTCAATTCATGAGGCGGTATGATGAGGAATATGCGAGAGAGAAAGATGTTCGAGCCACTATTAAGAACACTGTCTCCGTCATGATCAAGCCACTATCCATCAGTATAGTCACTGACGCTATCGGATTTGCAGTCATTTTATTCACCCCCTTTGAGAATCTAAAACCTGCCTCTTGGGCGATCTCCATAGGGCTTATATACGTTATGTGGATAATTCTATTCTGGTTGCCTGCAGTACTATCCTACTTGTCGCCTCCTAGTATAGTAGAGCTGAAGGCGGTTGAGGAGGAAGAGAGGTCACAATTCAGTCAATTTCTTGGAAAACTTGCGGTCAACGCTTTCCAAAAATGGCGGCTGAGGGGAGCTATTATTCTTTTACTAATTGGGATGTTAGGGGTTTGGTTTATCAAGGACAATTATATTGGAGGGGTAGATTGGGATAACGCTCTTTACAGTAATATAGCCCATCGCTGGGAGAAATTAAAAGTTTATACAGATCAGCAGGATATTAGCAAAACCTTTGCCGGGTCCTACCCATATAATATCCTGGTTAAGGGGAAAAAGGAGGATGTGGTCAAGAACCCTGATTTCCTAAAGAATTTATTGGCTCTCCAGGCTTTCTTGGAAAAGAGGCCGGAAATCACATATAGCATCTCTCTATCTAATTACCTTATTGGCATGAATGTCCTCATGCATGATGGGGATGCAAAGTATGCTCATGTTCCAGCAGATCACGAACTCAACGCCCAGTATCTTTTCTTATTGTCAAGTGGCTACCCAGGGGAATTTGAGACAACGTGTGATACGGTAGAGTGGAAAGACACAGTGATTAAATGTTTGGTCAATTCAGGGTCTCCCATTGTCCAGGATAGACTTGTTGAGGACACGAAGGATTGGATAAAGAAGAATTGGACCTTTAAAGACGCCGAACCGTTGGTTGCAGGGGGATTTGTTGGTGTAACAGTGTCAATGAGCGAAGATACCAAAAAATGGATAGGGCCCACCATTGTACTCCTTTTAGGTATCATATATGTATTCAGCGGAGCGGTATTTGGAAGTTGGCTTATCCCTATTTTCCTCATTATCCCTTTAGCTTATGGTCTTTGCCTCCTGTTGGGTCCTTTACAATATTGGACTATGAGTGGGAAGAATACTATAGACTACGGAAGTATGCAGTTTATAAGCCTGAGCATTGGGACGGGAATCGACTCTTCTGTCTACCTCATCGCTCGCTACCTGGAAGAAAAAAGAAATGGGACGACCATTACGGAGGCTCTTTTTAGGACTTGGAGCACTACGGGCGTGGCTGTCGTTTTTTCAGGAACAGCCCTTGTTTTGGCTTACGTTCCGCTGATCTTTGTTAAGACTTACTGGGCTTACCTTGCTTTGGGCTCTGCCGAGATTCTGACTCTGAACATAATAGGTTCTCTAATTATCATGCCTTTAATGTTAGGTATCTTCAAACCGAGATTTCTTCGAGGAGGCGAGCAAATAGTTCATCATTCTTGCTGAAGGGGATGTAAATCAAGGGGGCACTAAAGCGGAAGGTTTTTTATTCGTTCAAATAACAATTATATCTGGTGGTTGAAAAGAGAAAGGAGGGCAAGAATATGAAAAAGTTCGTTATCTTATTTTGTACGGGGTTGCTTTTGGGGGTCGCCTCCTCGGCATCGGCCAAAGATGACTTATTTGGCATTCCTGATTTAAGATTCGGTGGCTATTTGAAGAATGCCACGGCTATGAGACTCCACGATGATAATGATCTGATGAAAATCGTCAATACTGTGAACCTGAGAATGGTTTACGAACCAAAACTGCGCCCTATTAAATTTTACTTCGAGGTTCGTCCCGAATACGATGGAGCCTTCGATATGCAACACAGGGGGGTTGGAAGTGACACCGGGCTGGAACCCGAGAACAGAGGGATTGGGATAGGTCGGGAGGCGTTTACTAGAAAAGAGTTTAATCTCCCCGGTTTTTTTAAGGAAGGCAACATCCGCAACAACTGGCAAAATGATTACATGCGCCGGACATTTCTATTGCGGGAGTTATGGGGGGAGGTTAAGATTGGTAATTTTGACATCAAGTTGGGAAAGCAGCAGGTGGCCTGGGGCAAGACCGACGGACTCAAGCTCCTTGATGTGTTGAACCCTACCGACTTTCGGGAGTTCATCTTAATGAACATGGAAGACAGCCGGATTCCTATATGGATGGCCAATATAAAGTATTACTTTACTCCCAAACACAACCTGCAGTTTATATGGATGCCAGATTACGTGGCTAACTTTCAGGCCCCTCCGGGTTACATCTGGACCTTAAATCCCGTCAATGCCACCCATCAATTTGCTACTTTACCCTTTATCAAGGTCGTTTCCAAGGAACCTGCCAATAAACTGGAAAATAGTGATATAGCTCTGCGGTACGAGGGGAGTATCGGGACCTCATTTGATTTCACCATTAATTACTTACATCGTTGGGATCAGAACAATGTCTTTCCGAAATTCGATAGGATAATTGGGCCCCCGCCCGGCCCTGGTCTTCCTCCTCTCATGCTCTTTACTATGGAGCCGGAGCGACAGAACATCTTTGGGTTTTCCTTTACCAACACCATCGACAAAATTCTGGGGATGCAGGACTTAGTGATGAGGGGGGAGTTCGCGTACTACCGTGATAGAATCATGTTTTTGGACGAACCAGGTAACCCCCATCCTATTCAAAAGAATAATGTGCAGGCGGTGATTGGGTTCGACAAAAACGTGTGGTTTTTAAACAAGGCCTGGTTGGTAAGTTTTCAGTTATTCGAGGATTTAATCACTAGTTATCCGGAGCATCGCATCACTTCCCTAGGAGGGGGGGATAAAAAGCGTCATGAGGAGACTTTTACTGCCCTGGTCTCAACTGATTTCTGGAATCAAACCTTGAAACCTCAGGTGCTATATATTCACAACCTAAGCCAAGGTGATGGACAGATTAGTCCAAAAGTGAGTTATGACATTACTGACACATTTAATATAGCCGGTGGGTTTAATTTTTACTATGGAAATGACGATGATGCCTTAGGACAGATGTCCAGCAATGATCAGGTCTTTGCAGAAATCAAATGGAGTTTTTAGACGTTAGTATGTGGCACACCGCCGGGACTTTATAGAAAAATCTAAGCGTAGCGAAAGGAGGGCAAAAGAGATGGGAGTAGATAAAGTAATAAAGAATGGGAAGGTTGTCACTGCCGAAGGACAGTATCCTGATGGGATAGCAATAGCAATTCACAAAGGGAAAATCGTGGCTATTGCTCCTGAAGAGTATTGTCCGGAGGGGGATAAGGTGATTGATGCCAGGGGAAAATATATTTTCCCGGGGTTTGTTGATCCACATGTCCACATGGCTTATCCAGCGTATGTTCCCCTCGAAACGAACACTGTACGTGAAAGTCAAGCTTTCGCTGCAGGAGGTGTAACCACTCTTCTCCATACGGTGATGGTGCCAAAGGGTTTCCTCAAAGCCTGCAAAGAGTACGTGACTCATTATGAACAATATGGCTATGTTGATCTTGGGCTGACTGTTGCCTTGCTTGGTACCGAGGGGGCGGCTGAGATCGCAGATCTTGCAGATTACGGGGTAGCCGGATTTAAATTATTAATGCCTTATAGAGGGACGGAAATGATTCCGGGCTTCGGAGAAGAGATCAACGATGGTATCCTGTATCTCGTCTTTGAGGAGATTTCCCGTCTTGTCCGAGGCGGGTATGACATACACGCCAGGATCCACTGTGAGAACATTGAGGTTTATTTCGCAATAAGGGATAGGTATATAAAGGAAGGGAAGGCTCCGCGTTCCTACAATGAAGTTAGACCAAAATTCATCGAGATAGAAGCTATACACCGCGCTATATTTTTTGCCGAGCTAACTGGTTGCCCATTATATATCGTGCACAATACCCTAAAGGAAGGTGTTGAGATAATAGCCGAAGCTAAGGGGAGAGGGTGCGATGTTACGGGTGAAACATGCCCTCAATATTTGGTTCTTAACGAAGATAATGCAGATATTATTAAATCAAAGGTTAATCCTCCCTTACGAACTGCGGAGGATAACAAAGCGCTTTGGAAGGGTATTCGAGAAGGAGTAATTACCTGTATAGGGACTGATCACGCGCCATGTATCCGAGGCGGTTGCCCATCTCTTAAAGTAGAGCCGTCTATACCACCTGTGTGGAATGTTAAGTGTATGGGTATGAGCGGTGCAGAATGGTTTATGCCGGTTATGTTGAGCGAAGGCGTGAATAAAGGCAGTATCTCTCTGGAGAAGATGGTTGAAGTATGTGCTACCAATCCGGCTAAGAAATATGGCCTCTTTCCTAAAAAAGGTACAATTGCAGCAGGTTCGGATGCTGACCTGGTAATAGCAGATTTGAACAAAGAGGTTACGGTTCCTGATAGACCAGTGTTTTCCTATACTGACTATTGTCCATATGCTGGTTTTACTTTCAAGGGCTGGCCGATATTAACCATGGTGCGCGGGAACATCGTTTTCGAAGATGGAAAGATTACTGGTGAACCTATAGGAAAGTACAATCCTTCTATTGTGAAGACAGGGTAGATATCCACGGGCTTACGCCCGTGCAAGGTAACCGTTGGGCCTTTGGCCGTCTGGATCAAGCCGCGTTCGTCTTTTGGCAGAGGTTTCCATCAATCAAGGAGGAGTCTCATGCAAAGGGGTAAGACGAAGGACCTTAACTTGGTATCAAATCCCACGGAGATGAAAATAATACTTAAGGAGGGGAAAATGGCATTGGGAGAATACGAAAAAAGAGTTATGGTAGCAGGCGTTAACTTTTCAGGGGTTTGGGGGGACAAAGTGTCCAATCTTGAAAAAATGAAGGCGCAGATTAGACAAGCCGCCCAGATAGGTGTAAACATAATTGTTTTCCCCGAGCTATCGCTAAGTGGTTATGAATGCGGTGAAGAGGCGCGAGCGGAGAATAAGCCATGTTCCATGCATGTAAAATTGGCGGAAACAATACCTGGGCCATCTACTGAAGAAATCGCAAAATTGACTAAAGAATTAGGAGTTTATGTTATTTTTGGAATGCCGGAGAAAGACGTTATCAATCCTGACATACGTTATATATCAGCACCAGTAATTGGGCCCCAGGGCCTGATTGGTACATATCGTAAGCTTCATCTGGCTCCAACACCCATATTTACTGAGCCCATCTGTTTCAAGGCGGGCCCACCTGAATTACCTCTGTTTGAGACCCGATACGGTCTAATCGGTGTGCAGATTTGCTATGATTTTTGGCTGGTACCTGAGCTAACGCGCCTCTTGTATCTGCAAGGCGCAAGGATAGTATTTAACTTGGCTGGTAGTGCTGCTGGTCCAGGTAAGGCTGAATTTATGGTGCAGCAAACAGGCTGTCGCGCTACAGAGAGCCTTATTTACACTGTTAGCTGCAATCATGTCGGTAAGGATAGGACTTTATCTTATTATGGACACGCCACTATAGCGGGTCCGCTTTTCCCTCGACTGAACAAGATATTTGCTGAAGGAGGAGAAAGAGAGGAGATAGTCAGTGCCACTTTAGACCTTGGAGCACTTGATCTGTGGCAAGGCTATATGAAAATCAAGGAGGTAGGCAGGTGGAAATTCATCTCTGAGCAGTATAAGATTATAGCTGAGGGAAAGGGTTAATGAGAAAAGTACCTTTTGTTGTAAATGCTTCCTGTAGAAAGGATTATCATGCTGTTCAGATAGAGATTTGTAAGAGATGTTTTTGCACATGTTACTTCCATCTAAAACTGGGTTGGTGTCCGAAGATTTCCTTGCAAAAGAAGCGTGAAACAATTAAGGAGGAGGTAGGAAGTGCCTGAAAGGTCGGTGAGTTTTAATCTGGGGATTCCTTTGGAAAAAGGCTGGGAGTTTTTTGGTAATATCGAACGGTGGTCTTTATGTATACCTGGCTTTAAAGAAGTTAAGAAAATTTCAGAAAATGAGTATGATGGGATAATCGAGGCACGAGTACTTCGCACCTCAAGAGAAATTAAAGGAAGAATAAGGATAGAAGAGCTTAACCCATACTCGCATTATATAAAATACCGAGGACAAGGAGAGCTAAAAGAGGGGTTTGCCCGGTACAAGATAACGCTTGGGGGCACACTAAATTTAGAAGCGCTTCCCGGAGGCGAAATTAGAGTAACTTTTGCAGGTACTGTGGAGGCTAGTGGTTTGGGCGGCGTAATTATAAATAAAATAGTTTCAGGTCAGATGGCTGACATGATGCAGAAATTCGAGCAAAATGTAAAAAATTCTATTGCTTAGCATCAAGCATGGAGGTAGGGATTTGAAAAAAGCCTCGCTGGAAAAAATTACAATGCATTCTGCGCAGAATTTATTTGGGGATAGGGGAAACCGAAGCAAAAATATAGGAGGTGACGCATGGATTATTTCAAAGTCAACAATATAGAGGAAGCTCTTTCTCTTTTGGATGCCTATGGTGAAAGGGGAATTGTAATCGGCGGTGGTACCCTCTTTGTGCCACACCGGACAGAGCTTTATAGTGAAGTAGAAGCGGTAATAGACTTAGAGAGAACTCAATTGGATTATATCAACTTCGACGGGAACAAGTTGAAGATAGGTGCGACTACAAAATTAGCTTCAATTCTTACATCTGAAGTTATTTGTAAAGGGCCTTTTGAGGTAATTGCTGAGACGGTAAGGGAGATTACGCCGCCCGAAGTGAGGAACATGGCAACTGTTGCCGGAGACATATGTATAAGCGCTGAAGTGGATTTACCAACTACTTTGATTGCTTTAGGTACTGAAGTTGTTACTCGAAGTACTGTCGGCTCCAGGATTTTGCCTCTGGAAGAATTTTACCTGGGTTATCTTCAAAATGCTTTGAAGGTTGATGAGATTGTGACTGAGCTCCAGGTTCCTTATCCTGGATTAAGAACAGGGGCGGCTTTTCTAAAATTTAAGAGGATAAGCACAGATTTGCCTTTGCTTAACGCAGCTGCTAAAGTTACCCTAGGTGATAACGATAAATGTATCGATGTAAAAATCGTTTTGGGGGTCGGAACTAACACTCCCATTAGGGTCAAAAGTGCGGAGGAGTTGCTTCTATCGACTCGCTGCGATAAAGAGCTTATCGCAAAAGCTGCTAATTCCGCAGGAGATATTGAATATATCTCAGATTTGCGTGCCTCTGCCGGGTTAAGAAAGGTATGGGGTAAGGTTGGAGTAAAAAGAGTTTTATGGAAAGCTCTTGAACGTGCCCAATACAAGGAGGTTAGTTAAAATGAAAAAGAGAATAACTTTGTCTGTGAATGGGAGAGAATATTCCGTCGATGTTGACACGACATGGACCCTTGTAGAAGTATTAAGAGACAAGATAGGGTTAACTGGGACAAAACATGGTTGCGGTGTAGGTGCTTGCGGAAGTTGCACGGTTAACATAGACGGGCAAGCAATCAACTCGTGCCTTATGCTAGCCGTCAAAGCAGAAGGGAAAAGTATTACTACTATCGAAGGCATAGCAGACGGGAATGGGTTACATCCGATTCAGCAAGCTTTCGCAGATAATCACGGAATGGCCTGTGGCTACTGTACTCCAGGAATGATCATGGCGTCAAAAGCTCTTTTAGATAAGAAGCTCGAAGCATCGGAAGAAGAAATCAAAGAAGCATTGGTAGGACATATTTGTAGGTGCGGGACTTACCCCAATATCATCAAATCTGTAATTAGTGCGGAGAGGATATTAAAAGGGTCAAGTGTTTTAAAGTAGTCTATTCATACCCCTTTAAACAAGGGCATAGAAAAATTATCGGGAGGGTGAGAACAATGATAGTTAAAAAGGGGGAGTATTCGGTAGTGGGGAAAAGTGTTCCGTTAATTGATGCCTGTGAAAAGGTGACAGGAACTATAAAGTATGCTGGTGATATAAGAGTTCCTGGAATGCTGACCGGCAAGATCCTTAGAAGTCCTTATGCTCATGCAAAAATTGTAGAAATAGATACTAGCAAAGCGGAAGCACTACCTGGTGTATACGCTGTAATCACTCACAAAAACATCCCCAATAAGGAATGGCTTGGTGCCTGGTTCAATCGACAGGGAAAGGTTTTAGATGAGACTGTCCGTTACGTCGGCGATGAGGTGGCAGCTGTAGCTGCTGAAGATAAAGAAATTGCCGAAATGGCAATAGGTCTGATTGAAGTTGAGTATGAAAAATTGCCGGAGGTTTTCGATATCGAGGAAGCCATGAAACACGGCGCTCCTGAAGTTCGGGCTGGAGGCAACGCGATCCAGAGAACGGCACTTAGCTGGGGCGATGCAGAGAAAGGTTTTGAAGAATCTGATTTTGTGATTGAGAAGAGATGTACGATGGGGTTTGCGCATCATAGCCCATTGGATAGAAATGCTTGCATTGTAAGCTGGGATGGCGATCATCTCACGCTAATAACTGGCACACAGGAAATGTTTAAACTCCGCAACCAGTTAAGCGTGTACTTTGATGTGCCAAAGAACTACGTAAACGTTGTTCAAAAACCTTTGGGGGGTTCTTTTGGACTTTGGTGGGATATGAATTATCACTTTATTGCAGCCCTCTTGGCGCGGAAAGCCGGCAGGACTGTAAGGATGGAATTGACACGGGAAGAGGTTTTCGCGGGTACCAAAAGGCGTGAGAGACCTGTCACTTATATAAAACTTGGATTTGCCAAAAATGGGAAGCTAATATCAAGTAGATGGACGCATATATTTGATAACGGCGCATATGGATTCAAGCCTGATCCCTTTCAAAGTGCATCGGATATATATAGAATCACTAATGGAGATTATGAAGCCATAGGCGTGAATACGAACCTTTCGACAGCAGGATGTGCAAGGGGTGTAGGTGATCTCACATTAAACTATGCGATGGAACAGACCATTGACTTAGCAGCAGAGAAGCTTAATATTGATCCTGTAGAATTTAGAAAGCAGAATCACTTCAGGGAAGGTGATATCTTATGGTCTTCACAAGAGGTTTTTTGGTGTAAAGTTTTTTTCCAGGATAAACCCAGGCCGGTCGTTAAACTTGCACAGGAAGCATTGGATGAGTGCTTGGAAAAAGGTGCAGAGCTTATTCAGTGGAAAAAGAAATGGAAGGGATGGGGGAAACCAGTAGCCATTGAAGGCGCTAAGAGGCGGGGAATAGGCGTTGCTATAGCGACGCATATATGTGGACTTTCAATGCTTGGACCTACAGGTGCAATAGTTATAGTTAATACGGACGGCACAGCTACTCTAACACTTGGACCAGGCCTTATGGGGCAAGGGGCAAATACTACGCAGTGTCAAATTGTCGCAGAAGTGTTAGGTATCCCTTACGAGGATGTCCAATTCGCTGAGCCAGATACACTTCATACCCCCGAATGTCCTTCGACTGTTGGGAGCGTAACAGCCTATATGGTAAGTCCAGCCACCAAAGCAGCATCTGAAGATGCCAAGAACAAAATTCTTAAAGTGGCTGCTAGTTTGCTTGACGCAAAGTCTGAAGAATTAGATATTAAGGAAGGGAAGATATTTGCAAAGGCAAACTCTGAGAAAGGATTGATGACGGTTAGTGAATGTCTTTGTAGACCATTATATGATATTCAGTGTACCTCAGTAATTGTAGGTAGCGCGTCAATGGGCTTCCCTTTTGAGAAGTCGGCAAAGATGACAATGGTTGCCTTCGCCGAGGTAGAAGTTGATACTGAAACTGGAATAGTAAAAGTGGTAGATTATGTGCAAGTTCATGACAGTGGTAGACTCATGAACCCTACTATTTGTTATAACCAGGCAGGTGGATTATACATGGGTGCTGGCTTTGCCTTAGGTGAGAGGTTGATATTTGACGAAGATGGTAAATTGCTTAATGCAAATTTCATGGATTATAAAGTGTTTGGAATATCCGATATGCCTATGCCTAAGATAGCTTTTGTTGAAAAAGATGAACCAGGTGGTGTTTTTGGTGTCAAAGGAATAGGCGAAGGAGCATCATGTGTAGCGACGCCTGCAATAGCTAGTGCAGTCTATAATGCCCTAGGTGTACAGATAGATCCGCCTATTACTCCAGATAAAGTACTTAGTGCATTAGGGGAAAAACTATAGAAACCCGTATGGTGGAATGCGACATTCCCCTCATGCTTTTGGCGATGACTAACAAAAAGCGTTGAGAATTGAATACAAAATGTGGAGATAAGATGATTGAAGTGAGACTGGTGTCACCGAGCGGATGTTTTTTGCATAAGATAGAAATTGAAAATAATACTCGAGTTCAAGATGTTTTGTCCAAACTCAAAATACCCGCTGAACAACCCATGCTTATTATGGTCAATGGTCTCCGTGTAGCGAAAGAGCAGATGTTAGAAGAAGGCGATGTGGTGGAGCTTATCCCCCCTTTTGGAGGAGGATGAAAAGACTTGCCTATGTACTACATATTATGCTTCTGAGTAACTTTGGAAAAGTTACTCCTCCACAAAGTGCCCCGCGGGATGCGGGGCACTAAGGAAAGCGAGCTATACAAAATTAAGCTTATTTTTTTGGTTTTGCTACCTATATGATGGGAATATAATGATTGCAGTAGAAAATCTTACAAAGTATTTTGATCACATTCCTGCTATTCAGGAAGTCTCTTTTGTTATAGAACGTGGAGAAGTCGCTGCCCTTGTGGGTCCTAATGGGTCGGGTAAAACTACAATTATGAGAATCTTGAGTGGTTATTTCCCGCCCACAAGTGGCAATGCCTATATTGGAGGACATGATGTTGTCAAAGATTCTATAAAAGTCCGCCGTAAGATAGGTTATCTCTTAGAGCGGGTTCCTCTTTACTCGGAGATGTCTGTCTATGCCTTCCTTGAATTCATGGCAAGCATCAAGGGGACTCCAAGAAGGGATACGAAGGCAAAGGTAGAGGAGGCAATGGAAGTGTGTTCAATAAGGTCGGTGGCAAAAAGACCGATAAAAAATTTATCGAAAGGCTACCGTCAAAGAGTTGGGATAGCCCAGGCACTCCTTAATGACCCGGAGGTGATAATACTCGATGAACCAACTGTTGGTCTTGACCCAGAACAGGTTGTAGAAATCCGGAATTTGATCACGGATTTAAGGGGGGCGAGGACAGTACTTTTGAGCACACATATCCTTCAGGAAGTGAGTTTGATTTGTAGCCGCCTAATTATAATTGCAGAAGGGAAGGTGGTAGCTGCAGATACCATTGATAATCTTATGGATAAGATCCCAGCTTCAAACCGAATCCTTCTAAGAATCGAAGGGCCCCGGGAGGATATTACCCGGAAACTGAGGCAGATTCCTGGAGTTTTAGAAATTCATGAAAAGGAACCAATCTACGGTAATACTCTGGATTACGTTTTGGAAATCCATACGGATGGGGTTAAGGATATTTCCACAGAACTATCCATGTTGATATCCAGCAACCAGTGGATTTTGAAGGAGATGCAAATTGCTAAAATGAATATAGAAGAAATTTTTTTAAAGTTAATAAAATGACATAACCCAAATCCACCACCAAATTTGGCCAGGAGCGTTTTTTGAGTTTCGGCAGTATTTTACTTCTGTATCAGAATCTTTGGGGGTATTCCGGGTATTCCGGGGACAGTATACACGATTAATTGCCATATTTGCTTATCTTTGAAATGTATTAGGTATAGTGTCCCAGGAAATCCACTGGCCAAATGGCCTATTTGGAAGATCGGATTTGCTTTTTCGAAGTAACCGTCAGACGAACCCATATTGGAACTTGTCGGATGGGATAGGATGCGGCAGCCGGTGAAAAATACCGCTGCCGGCCGTTCTTTGACAAAATGATACGGGAAACTGTTTTGAGTGGACCAGGGCATCAGACATCAGCCAGGTGAGTATTCCGACGCAAGCCGCCACCCGTATGATTGAAAGCGCCACCCAAATATGATTCATTCCGCCACCTGATTCCGAAGGAATCCGCCATGGGATTCCCCAAGCATCTTCATTCCATCCTGTGCCAAGAAGGAGATATACATATAATCATAACAAGAAAGAAGGTGAGACGGGGCAGCACAATCTTTGATCACTTTCACGCATTACGGAAGGAAAGATGCTATACAATCGCTTTCTTCCGAAATCACGATTACAATAAATAATAGATAACCTCGCGGTTTAGTAAGCGGTATGAGGCGCCCTCGCCAACCGGCTACGCGTTGCCAAAGTTGCCGAGCGGCAGACAGCAAATACCTGTATTGATGTGTGCCCGAGCCTGTTGATCGAGCAAGCTGTAGAACCACGGAACGTATACTGCGGTTTGCTGGATTTCGATCATGAAATATGGAAATGCAGGGGACATGCACTTAATCGGTTTAAAAGTTCTACCAGATTCCGAGTGCCCTCATCGCCTTATACATAAGATACTCGCTTCCGAAAAGATTGAGCCCCTCGTTGGAGGGAGACGCATTTATCAGCACGATAAAGCTCCATCCCTGATACCGATACATGGCAGCCTGCCCGCCGTACACAACGTCGCCTGTATGCCCGATAGCTTCGCCCTGCTGCTTTTCAAGTCCAAGGCCGTATCCGTATCCGGGCGCTCCTATATCAACGAAGGTGAACATGTCCGTCTTACGCTGTTGATCGAGCAAGGTTCCGCTCATCAGCGCATCGATCCAGACAAGCAGGTCTTCGGTGCCAGAAATTACGCTGCCCGTCCCAAATGCCCAGGACGGGTCGAATCTGGTCGTATTCACCCACCCATTGACATAGGTGTATCCCTGTGTCGAGCCTTCCGGCATGTCCGGCGTGTCGGGTACGGACGTGTTTTGTAATCCCAGGGGGACGAGAATCCGTGAGATGACTTCCTGGGCATAAGTCCTGCCTGTTATTTTCTCGATGATAATACCTAGGAGTCTGTCGGACTTTCAGGATTCTTAAAAAGTTGACCGCCTGAGAAGCCCTACAATCGCCTAAAAAGATTTTTTAGGGTAAACTTGACACCCAAAATCGTCTATTTTTGCCAAAATTACGCTAAGTCCGACAGACTCCTAGCAAAACGTAATTGGTGTTGGAGTAGTGAAATCCGTCCCCGGGCGCGAAATAGGGTACATTGGCATTGGCAATCGCGATGAGTTCTGCGGGTTGCCATTTTCTCAGGGGATTAGCAGACACCTCGTTGAAGAAATTCGGATTTTCAGCTTGGGGATAGTCGAAGAGCCCACTGGTATGGTTCAACAACTGGCGCACGCTGATCTGTCCTCCACTAGGGATAAGGCCGGGAAGAAGGGATGCAAGTTTGTCATCGAGAGAGAAGCGTCCTTCCTGCACGAGTTGCAGAATAATTGTGGCTGTGAATGTTTTGCTCAGGCTTCCAATCCTGAACTTAAGCCCGGCAGCCATCGCCGTATTGTTTTCCCGATCCGCAAGTCCATTGACACCAACCCATTTGGCGCCGTCGGGCCTGGTGACCGTCATTGTCGCACCCGGGACCCCAATGATGCCGACACTTTCCTCAAGGGAGCTACTCAGCAACTGCGCCGTTTGTGCAGCGAAGACCGGAGCGCGAGAACCATCGCTGCAAGCAGGCAAGGCCATAGCCAAGAATATCAGAAGTAAGGGACGCAGCGACCTTGTGAAGCAACCAGAAACCGGCATGGACATGTCACACTTTACCCTTTTGTTATTTTGTTTCGTTTACCCACCCACGGTACTACGGGGATCGATACATATATCGATACATATGATGTATTGTGGGGATTTGCAAGAATATTGTCCGCTGGAGTTCCAGACAGTCCCTGTGCTTCTTACAGCGGGGACTTTTTCCTTGACAGGAAGGGTACTGTGTTGTTACAAAAGTCAGCTCTATAATGAGGACATTTCGTAAAATTAGTAATAAGCTAATAAACTTGCGTAAGTATCAGGAGGTAAGATGTCACCGTCCGCGAAAACAATCCACAAAATCGGCGTAGTTGGTGCAGGTAACATGGGCAGCGGCATTCCCCAGAAGATTGCCCAGGAGGGCATCAACGTCGTGCTGCTCGACCCAGAGCCGGGAGATCCTGTCCCGCATCACCGGCACCGCGGACCTGCATGCCGTGGCGGATGCCGATCTGGAGGCCGGAGTATAAAGGAAGATAAAGGAAATAGCATGCACAAGATTTTAACGGATGCCCCGGGCCAAAAAATGCTCCTCCTGGGAAACGAGGCCATAGCACGAGGAGCGATGGAAGCGGGGCTCGCCTTTGCGGCCACCTACCCCGGGACCCCTTCGTCGGAGATATCGCTCAATCTGTTCCAGGCTGCCCAGGAAAGCGATCTCTATTTCGAGTACAGCACGAATGAAAAGGTGGCCCTGGAAGTGACGGCGGCCGCGGCGAATTCCGGTGTCCGGAGCATGTGCATCATGAAACACGTGGGCTTGAACGTCGCGGCCGACGCCCTCATGACCCTGGCTTACGTGGGGGTGAAGGGGGGGCTAGTGGTGGTCACGGCCGACGATCCCGCCATGTTTTCCAGCCAGAACGAGCAGGACAACAGGTACTACGGCAAGCTCTCCGGGCTTCCGATACTGGAGCCCTCCTCCGTGCAGGAAGCAAAGGAGATGATGCCCTATGCCTTCGCGCTGTCCGAGGAACTGCAGGAACCGGTTCTCTTCCGGACCACGACGCGGGTGAACCATGCCACGGCCATTGTCGAGCTCGGCCCCCTGAAAGAACGCGTCACCAAGGGGTCTTTTACCAAGGACCCGTACAACTGTGTGACCGTGCCCGCTGTTTCGCGGAAACTGCACGTCAAGCTCCTCAAAAACATGGAAAAAGCGGAAGCTATCTCCGAGACTTCCCCCTACAATTTCCGGGAGGGTAAGGGTGATTTCGGCATTATTTGTAACGGCGTCAGTTACGGCTATGTTGCCGATGCCATCCGCGACTTAAAGCTGGAAGAGAAAGTGAGGGTCCTGAGGATCGGTTTTTCCCATCCCCTGCCGCAGCAGGCCATCAAGAAATTCCTCCGGGACTGTAAGAAAGTGCTCGTGGTGGAAGAAGGCGAACCCTACATGGAGGAGGCGGTCAAGGCCTTTGCCCAGGAAGAGGGGTTGAATCTTTCGATAAAAGGCAAGGGGCCGGATCTCTTCTCCCGTCTCTATGAATACGATCCCGCGATGGTCCGCAAGGCTATCGCCGGCTATTTCGGTATCGCCTATGCCGCCCCGGAGGCCCTGGACCTTTCCGATATCCCGGAAATCCCCCAGCGTCCGCCCAACCTCTGTGCCGGCTGTTCGCACCGGGCAACTTTATATGCCGTAAAAAAGGCCGCTGCCGAGCTGGGGTTGGAGACCATTTGTCCCACCGACATCGGGTGCTACACCCTGGGCTTTCTCCCGCCGCTCGGGATGGGGGATTTCCTGCTCTGCATGGGTTCGTCCCTGGGCACGGCCGGCGGCTTTTCCCGGGTCAATAACGACAAAAAGGTCATTTCTTTCATTGGGGATTCGACTTTTTTCCATTCCGGGATACCCGGTCTCATCAATGCCGTTTTCAACAGGCACAATGTGACCCTGGTCATTCTGGATAATTCCACGACGGCCATGACGGGCCATCAGCCCCATCCGGGCGTGGATATGAGCAATTGGCAACTGAGCGGCTATGGCCGCGTAGTCATCGAAGACGTCGTCAAGGCCGTCGGGGTTACCCATGTCACCACCATCAAGCCCTACCGGCTGCAAAAGAGCATCGAAGCCCTCAAGGAGGCCCTGGCCTTTCCCGGTGTGTCCGTCGTCATCGCCCAGGAAATGTGCACTCTCTTTGCGAAAGCTCTCAAGAAGCCGCTGGGCAAACCTTTCTACATCAGTGAAAAATGCAAGAATCACCGGGTTTGCGTAAACGAGCTGGCCTGTCCGGCTTTCTTCATAAAAGATGGCCGGGTCCAGATCGATCCGGCCATGTGTGTGGGATGCGCGGTCTGTGTCCAGCTCTGTCCGGAGAAGGCCATTTTGCCTTTAAAAGAGAAGCAATAAAAAAGACGAGGGTTTTTACGGGACCGTCGCACGGGATAGGATGACATGAAAATTACCAGATTAATCGTTGTAGCGGTGGGCGGTCAGGGAAATCTGCTGGCCTCGAGGATCTTAGGGGAGGCGGCGCTGCTTTCCGGTGTTCCCGTGCGCATGAGCGAGATACACGGTATGGCACAACGGGGGGGCGTTGTCGAATCCTCGCTTGTCTTCGGCGACGCGGAAAGCACAATCATCTCGGACGGAGAAGCGGATGCCCTGGTCGGCTTTGAGCCGGCGGAAACCCTGCGGGCCATGAACCGCTGCCATCGCGGCACGACGGTCATCACCAACCTTGCGCCCCTTCCCCCCTTCACCGTGGCGATCGGCAAAGGGGTATATCCCGATCTGGCCATGCTTCAGGAACGCATCGGAGCGAAGGTGAAAAAACTCATTGCCTTCGATGCCAACGCCCTGGCCCGGGAAGCCGGCAATGTTCTGTCCGTGAACATGGTCTTGTTGGGGGCGCTTCTGCAAACAGGCATTCTACCGCTGGCGGCGGAAAAAGTGCAAGAGGCCATCATTGCCAGAACGGGTAAATTTTCCGCTTCCAATATCAAGGCCTTTACGCTTGGTTATGAGGCTGCCGAACGTACAGGAAACACGGGGAAAAACAGCTAGATGCAATAACCTTGCGGGAAGGGGGGATAATCAATGGGAGACGAGACGATGTTCAGACCCCGGTCTTTTGCCGTTGTGGGCGCCGGTCCGGTGGGGTGCATAGTCGCGGCATTCCTGGCCAAAGGCGGCTACGAGGTAACCCTTTGCGACGTTTTCCCGGATTTGCTGAAGCCGGCCTTAAACCCCGGCATCATCATTGAAGGCGCCGAGACCCTCACCCAGCCCGTAACGCATACCTGTACAAGCATTGACGCCCTTGCCGAGAACATCCCCGATGTTATCATCCTCACGGTGAAGGCCAATGTGCTGCCCCTTATCTCCTCGGCCATCGAAGGTTTTTATCGAGAAGGCCTCTATGTGGTCAGTTGGCAAAACGGCATCGACACGGAAGCGGTGATCGCTCAGACCCTTGGTGAAAAACCGGTGCTCCGGGCCGTGGTGAATTTCGGATGCAGCCTGGTCGAACCGGGTCATGTCCGCATGGCTTTTCATCATCCCCCCCATTTTTTGCAGGAACTTCATCCTGATACCGCCGCCGCTGCGGTCGCCATCTCGGAACTCCTGACCCGATGCGGTCTGCCGACCATACATACCAACAAAATCAATGCGATGGTTTGGCGAAAGACGATCCTCAATTCCTGTATGAACCCGGTCTGCGCCGTGACCGGTCTGACCATGGCGCAGGTAATGAGCGATCCCATTGTTTTCCAACTGGTGGATGCCCTCTTGAAGGAATGCGTGGCCGTGGCCCGGGCCAACGAAATCGAGCTGGGCTGGAACTTTTATCCCCAGGCCCTGGAATATATGCGGAAGGCCGGCGAACACAAACCGTCAATGCTCATTGATATCGAAAACAAGCGCCGTACGGAAATTGACTTTATGAATGGAAAATTTGTCGAATACGGCCGGCAGGCAGGCATGGAAACACCCTACAACAAGACCTTGCGCATCCTCGTGAAGGCACTGGAACAAAAGCCCTCATGAACCACCAACCTGTCTTTGTGGGAATCGACGTGGGAGCCTCCCGGACCAAGGCCGCCGTCCTGGACGCCGCCGGTCAGCTGATCGGGCATGAGGTGCAGAGATCGGGCATGGATTTTACGGCCGCGGCAGAGGCCTGTCTGGACGCTTCGCTCGCCATGGCCCGCGCGTCCCGGGAGGATGTCTCTTATACGGTTTCCACGGGCTACGGCCGTAAAAACGTTTTGTTTGCCCGGGCTTCCAAGACGGAAATCAGTTGCCACGGCAAAGGATGTTTTCACTATTTCCCCCTGGCGCTAACCATTATCGACATCGGCGGTCAGGATAATAAAATAATCAAACTGGACAGCCAGGGCCGGCGGCTGAGTTTCAAGATGAACCGCAAGTGCGCCGCCGGAACAGGTGCCTTCCTGGAGGAAATGTCCGCCCGCCTCGGCATACCTTTGGAGGACATGGATGGTCTGGCCAGGCAGTCCCGGCAAGTGGTCGAACTGGGGAGTTTTTGCACCGTTTTTTCCGCCACGGAGGTGCTGGAAAAAATCAGGCAGGGCAAAAAGGTGACCGACATTGTCAAGGGGCTGTTTCTGTCCGTCATCAGGAGGGTGCTGGAGATGGAACCTCTTACGGGAAACATCGTCATGACGGGCGGGGTTGTGGCTCATAATCCCTATCTTGTGGAAATGACGGAGGAAATTATGGGAAGAAAGCTGCTTGTGCCGGAGCACCCGCAATTGACCGGCGCCTTGGGCGCGGCCTTGTATGCCCGGGAAGAAGGGTCATGAGAAAAAAAGATGCGTAAGATAATCAAAGCCACCTCTGTGATGAATAAAATCATGGCGGACTATTTTTATGAACTCGATGGGGCCGCCAAGACAGGTAGCCGGAAGATCGCCTGGTGTTCCAGCGTGGGGCCTGCGGAAATACTGAGGGCCCTGGGTTTCCTGGTCTATTTCCCGGAAAACCACGGCGCCCTGCTCGGGGCCACGCGTATGTCTACGGAACTGATTCCCCTGGCCAACGCCCTGGGCTACTCCCCCGAGATCTGTTCCTATCTGACGGCGGACATCGGCGCCTACGTTAAAGGCGTAACGCCCCTTTCCCGGGCCTACCCCGGGATCGAAAAAGTTCCCCGGCCCGATGTCCTGGTGTACAACAACAACCAGTGCCGGGACGTCCAGGATTGGTTTTCCTGGTATGCCAAGGAACTCCGCGTACCCTTGCTGGGCATCCATACCTCCCGGGGGGTAAGTGAACTGGAAGAGGGATACGTCGCCTCGGTCGCCAAACAAATGGAAGACCTGCTCGCACCTCTGTCCAAAATTTCCGGCAAGAGTTTCGACCTCGAGGAATTAAAGGCGGTGCTCGCCCTTTCCCGCACCTGTTCCGACCTCTGGGAACAGGTATTGCAAACGGCCGCGGCCGTGCCTTCCCCCCTCACGTTCTTTGACGGCACCGTCCATATGGGGCCCGCCGTGGTTTTGCGGGGCACGCAGCAGGCCGTGGATTATTACCGGCTCCTCCTGGAGGAGTTGCAGGAGCGCATCGCCCGCCAAGAAGGGGCCATCGACGATGAACGCTTCCGGCTCTACTGGGACGGCATGCCCGTCTGGGGGAGGCTGCGCGACCATTCCGAGATGTTTGCCAGCCTGCACACCAACGTGCTTGCCTCTACCTATTGCAACAGCTGGATCTTCTCCGATTTCGACACTGCCGATCCCTTCCGCAGCATGGCCAGGGCCTACATCCGGCTCTTCATCGTCCGTGCGGATGAGGAGAAGGAAAAATATCTGCAAGAGATGATCAGGTTTTTCAAAATCGACGGTGTGGTTTATCATGATGCGCGCACCTGTCCGAACAACTCCAATTGCCGGTACGGGATGCCCCAGAGGCTGGAAAAAGCAACCGGGGTGCCCAGCCTGATCATCTGCGGCGATGTCAACGACCTTCGGTGTGTCTCGGATGAGCAAACCAGGACGAATGTGGAGGCCTTCATCGAACAACTGGAAGAGCAGAAAAAGCCGTTCCCCGGGCCCCGCTAAAGGGGATAAGAAAGGGAAGCAGGGGAAACAAGGAGGAGTTACAACATGGCCCATTGGATGAACCTTGGTCAGCTACTCAAAGTGAACGCCAAGAAATTCCCTGGCAACACCGCCCTCAAGGACAGGGCAAGATGCTTTACCTATTCGGAAACCAATGCCCGGGTCAACCGGCTGGCCCACAGTCTCCTGGCTCTGGGACTGCGGAAAGGCGACAAGGTGGCGGTGCTCCTGGAAAACTGCATCGAGATCGTGGAGGTCTACCTGGCGACGGCCAAGACAGGGCTCGTCATCGTGCCGATGAATTTCCGTCTCGTCGGCCGGGATATCGCCTATATCGTCAATAATTCCGACGCCAAGGCCCTGATCGTGGATTTTGAATTCGTGCCGGTCATCGAGGAGATAAAAGGCGAGCTCGCGAACATTGACCGGGACCGGTATCTCGTGGTCGGCGGGGAAAGCGAGGGTTACCGGGAATATGAAGGCTTACTCCGGGAGGCGCCGGCCACGGAACCGGAGGCCGTGGTCCTGCCGGGAGACACCTGGATCTTGATTTACACTTCCGGCACCACGGGCAAGCCCAAGGGCGTGGTCCGTTCCCATGAATCCCATATCGCCTTCTATTTCATTACGGCCGTGGATTTCGGCTTCACGCACCATGATATCTGTCTCAACGTCATGCCCTTGTGCCACATCAATTCCACCTTTTACACCTTCAATTTCCTCTATATCGGCGGCGCCGCCTATATCCATCCGGCCCGCTCCTTCCGGGCCGAAGAAATTTTACAGATCATCGAGCGGGAAAAGATCACCTTCATCTCGCTCATTCCGACCCATTACAATCTCATCCTGAATGCCCCTGCCGCGGCGAGGGCCTACGATGTCAGCTCCATCAGGAAGCTGCTCTGTTCGTCCGCCCCGGTGCGTAAAGACATGAAGCTCGCCATCATGGACTTTTTCCCCGGCGTCGAGCTTTACGAAGGCTACGGTTCCACGGAAGCCGGGGTGGTGACGGTGCTGAAACCGGAAGATCAGCTCAAGAAACTCGGTTCCATCGGCTACGAGGCTCTGGGGACGGATCTTGTCAAGATCATCAATGGGGAAGGAAAAGAGGCTGCCGTCGGAGAAGTGGGCGAGCTTTATTCGCGCAGCCCGATGCTTTTTGACGGCTACTATAAGCTTCCGGAAAAAACAGCCAGCGCCTTCTGCGGCGAGTGGTTTTCCGCCGGCGATATGGCCAGGCGGGACGCCGACGGCTATTATCAGATTGTGGACCGGAAAGACAACATGATCATTACGGGCGGCGAGCATGCCTACCCCAGCGAGGTGGAGGAGGTCATCGGCAGCCATCCCTGCGTCTTCGATGTGGCGGTCATCGGGCTTCCCGATGAGAAGTGGGGCGAAAAAGTCGTCGCCGTTGTCATTCCCAAAACAGAGGTTGACGAGCCGACGCTCAGCGACTACTGTCGGGATAGACTGGCCGCCTTTAAACGGCCGAAACAGATAATCTTTATAAAAGCGGAAGAAATGCCGAGGACGCCGACGGGCAAGATCCTGCACCGGCTTCTCCGGGAACGCTACACATAAGAAATGGAGGTTTGAGACATGTTAAGCAAAGCGTACATCCCCTATGGAGGTTATTACAGCTCCCCTTTTTCCCGCTGGCAGGGAAGTTTCGCCAACGAGCATGCCATCGTGCTCGCAGCAAACACCTCGAAGAAATGGCTGTCCCAGAAAAACTGGGACCCGGCCATGTTCGACTATCTCTTCCTGGGCATCACGATCGGCCAGCCCCAGTGGTTCTACGGAAGTCCCTGGGCCGCGGCCCTGGTGGGCGCCGCGGGCATTCCGGGGGCCCTTATCAGCCAGGCCTGCACCACCTCGACGACCTGTATCTTCGAGGCCTCCGTGGGCATCGAAACGGGATTCTATAATAACGTCTATTGCCTCATGACGGACCGCTGTTCCAACGGGCCGCATACGGTCTGGCCCAATCCCAACGGTCCGGGCGGAGAAGTGCTGTCCGAAAACTGGTTGATGGATAATTTCAACCGGGACCCCTGGGCCAAGGGCGCCATGATCCAGACGGCGGAAAATGTCTCCGCCGAAGCCGGCATCACCAGGGAAGAATGCGATGCCGTGGCTCTGCGCCGGTATGAACAGTATATGGACGCGGCGGCCAATGGCAAAGCCTTCAAAAAACGTTATATGATGCCCGTGGAAGTAAGCGTTTCCAAGAAGAAAACCATCCTGGTGGAAGATGATGAAGGGATCACCCCCTGCACAAAGGAAGGACTGGGGGCGTTGAAACCGGTTCTCCAAGGCGGGTCCCATACCTTTGGAGCGCAAACCCATCCTGCCGATGGAAACTGCGGGGTCATCGTGACGACGCGGGAGAAGGCCACCGAGCTGAGCAGCGATCCCAAGATCGAAATCCAGGTTATTTCCTACGGCTATGCCCGGGCCAAGAAAGGCTTCATGGCCGCAGCCGTGGTGCCGGCGGTGAAGATGGCCCTGGAGAAGGCGGGCCTCTCGATTAAGGACGTCAAGACCATCAAGACCCATAATCCTTTTGCCGCCAACGATATCTATCTGTCGCGGCAGATGGGCATCGATGTCAACAGTTTCAACAATTACGGCAGCTCGCTTATCTACGGACACCCCCAGGGGCCCACGGCCGGCCGCTGCATCATCGAGGGGATCGAAGAGGTAGCCCTGCTGGGAGGCGGTTATCTGCTCTGGGGCGGATGCGCCGCCGGCGATACGGGCGCCGCCATGGTTTTAAAGATCGGGTAACCGCTTCCTAAGGATTTCCGGCCGGCCGCGGTACGTAAGAATTTGACAGTACACAAACCGGCGTGCTAAACAACGGTGCGACCACGTGGGAGGTAAGACATGCTAAAGAAGGTTGAAATTTCCGATCTGGAACCGCTTTTCCGGCCCAGATCGATTGCCATTATCGGCGCCACCGAAGACCCCAAGCGGGTCGCCGGATTGCCCCTGAAGTACGCCCTGGACCACGGTTATAAGGGCAAACTCTTTCCCGTCAATCCCAGCCGGGAAAGTGTGCGCGGCTTGAAGTGCTACCCCAGCGTCCTCGATATCCCCGAGGAGGTAGACGCGGCGATGATCGTCGTGCCGGCTGCTTCGGTGCTCGAGATGGTGGAGCAATGCGGTAAAAAAGGTGTTAAGGTGGCGGTCATCGGCGTATCCGGCTTTGCCGAGCTGAATGAAGAGGGAGCGAAGAAACAGGAGCAAATCGTTGCGACTGCCCGACGGTACGGCATGCGGCTTGTCGGGCCGAACACCAACGGCCTCATCAATGTGAACGAATCCATCTCCCTGGGATATTCTTTTGCCCAGGAGGTGGTAATACCGGGAAGACTGGGTTATGTTTCCCAATCCGGCGCCCTCCTCAGCGCGACCGTGCCCCGGTTTACCGAGAAAAGGGTGGGGCTCAGTTATTTTGTCGGTGCGGGCAACCAGGCCGATCTGGAGGTCTTCGACTTTGTGCGGTACCTGCTCGATGATGCCCACACCGATGCCATTGCCGTTTATATGGAAGGGTTCAAGCATCCCCGGGAGTTTCTCGCCGTGGCGGACCTGGCCCTGGAGAGGGGCAAGCCGATCACGATGCTCAAGGTGGGGCGTTCCGAACTGGCCGCCAAAGCCGCGAAAAGCCACACCGGGTCCCTCGCCGGTTCCGATGCCGTGGTCGATGCCATCTGCAAGCAGAAGGGCATCGCCCGGGTGGACGACTTCGACGAACTGATTGCCGTCTCCTCGGTTTTCTTGAAGTGCAAGCCTCCCCGGGGAAACCGGGTGGGGGTCATCTCGAGTTCCGGCGGGGCCATCGGCATGATTGCCGACCGGGCTCTGGGGTTGGATATCCAGTTTGCCGATCTGACGGCGCAGACCAAAGAGGAGGCGGGCAAGGTATTGCCCTGGTACGGAGAGTTCAAGAGTCCCTTCGATATCGCGGCTGCCGGCTCGAAGGCGACCCAGGACCTGGAACTCGCGCGAGCGGCCGTCAATTTCGTGATCAACGATGAAAATGTGGATGCCCTCCTGGCGACGATCACCCCCATGGATCGGCGGGGAACGGAAAACTACCTGCAGGCCATCGTGGACGCCTCCCATGCTACGGACAAACCGATCATTTTATTTGCCCCCATGGGCAGTATGCGGGAAGAGGAGGCGCGGATCTTTGCCCAGGGCAACATCCCTGTTTTGAGCGATGCCGCCGATTGCACCAAGGCTCTCGATGCCTTGATCAAGTACGGTCGTGCGCAGCGCCGGCACAAGGCGCCGGCCCGGTCCGCAGAAGGGGCGCCGGCCGTAGCCGTAGAGAAGATACGGGAGGACCTGCGCGCCTTGGGGAGGAAGGCCTTGACGGAAGGGGAAGGCAAGGAATTACTTGCCCGGTACGGCATCGGCGTTACTGTCGAGGCACTGGCTGCCTCGGTGGAAGAGGCGGTGCAGATCGCCGCCAAGATCGGCTATCCGGTCGTGATCAAGGTGGATTCCCCCGACATCCTGCACAAAACCGAGGCCGGGGTGGTGAAAATCGGCATTCCCGGCGAGACGGAACTGCGCCGGGCCTATGACGAAATTATGGCCAATGCGAAGCAATACGCCCCGCAGGCACACATCCGGGGGGCCCTCGTTCAGGAGATGGTGCGGGAGGCGCGGGAGGTCATCCTGGGGATGTCCCGGGATCCTCAATTCGGGCCGGTGATCATGTTTGGCCTGGGCGGCATCTTCGTCGAAGTCTTCAAGGACATCGCGCTGCGCGTTGCTCCCTTAACCAGGGCGGATGCCGAGGAGATGGTCAAAGAAGTGAAAGGCTACAAGATTCTCCAGGCCTTTCGCGGCAAGCCTGAAGCGGACATAGAAGGAATCATCGATGGGGTGCTCAAACTCTCCCGGTTGGCCATGGACCTGGACGAGGCGGTGGCGGAGATCGATATCAATCCCCTGATGGTTCATAATAAAGGGGGGGGAGTAAAGGCGGCAGATGCCTTGATTGTACTGCAATAATCGTGACTACTCACGTAGTCGGTCTGAAGCTGTTTAGGCTGTAGGCTGTAGCTCTATCCCCTTTTTTTCCTAACAGTCTTCAGCCTACAGCCTATCTGCCTGAGTAGTTACCGATAATCATGAATATAAGGAGGGTATCATGAAGAATAAGATAATACTGGCGACGGGGCATGCCCATGCCTTTCACCGCGCCAGCGCGCTGGCGGCGACAAAGAACGGCTATTTTCTGGCCGAAGGGCTGCCGGAGGTAGAGGTCCGGGCCACGGGCGATGATGACTTCACGGTGGAGCATCTTAAAACGGGAGTAATCGATTTCGGCCTGGATCCCCGCCCCCATTCCCTGCTCACGGAAAATGCCAAGGGAGAGCAAATTTTCATTATCGCCGGTATGCTGAACTTCCTGGATCTGACGCTCATTTCCACGCGCGATGTCAAGACGGTCGCGGATCTGCGGGGAAAGAAAATAGGGTTGATCGAAAACGGCCATGGCCGTGACGCTACCTGGATCAGGATGCTGCTCCGCAAGGAAGGGATGGACCCTGATAAAGACGTCATCTCCGTGCTCGATGTGGGGTACGGTTCCCTGGACATTCAGTCGCCCCGCCTGGACCGGGGCGACTACCAGGCGGTTTTCCTCAGCGGCCATTACAAGAAGCCGGAAATCTTCGATCAAGTCCGACAGGCGGGTTACAACGTTTTGGCGGAACGGTCAAAGACGCACCCCCAGGGCCTGCCCGATCGGGTGGTGGCCACCACCGGAAAAATGCTTGAAGAGCATCCGGAGATTGTCAAGGGCGTACTCAAAGGCATTGTCCGCGGGTATCGGTTTGCCCGGGACTCCAAAAATTGGCAAACCTTGACGGAACTGTACCTGGCCCAGGACTGGGGAAAAGACGGCTTCGGCTGGGGCAAGTTCGATGACAAACTGTTCCAGGGGATGGTGGCTTCGGCCCGCATCCTGCCCGCCGATGGAAGCATCAGTATGACCGGCATGGAGGATGTTGTTGCGGAATGGAAGATTTCCGGCAGATTGCCCAAGGACTACAATTGGAAACAGGCCTTGCGGCTGGACCCCCTTCAGGAGGCGGTGCGCGAGTTGAACGCGGCCTACGGACCCGAGGGATATTAATAGAAAATAAAGGGAGGATAAAGTATGTTCCAGGATGTACGTGAATGGTTGGAAGAGGCGAAGCGCATCAATGAACTTGTCGTTATCAAGGACTCCAGTACAGACGATTTCGGACCCGTAAGTCAGATCACTTCCCGGAATGAGGGCCCGGCTGTCCTTTTCGAAGACGTGAAGGGTTATCCGCCCGGTTTCCGGATGGCGACCAACCTCATGCAAAATATCAGAACCTTCAATCTAGCCCTCGGTCTGCCCCTGGATTATTCGATCAAACAAACCGTGGAGGTGCTGGCCAAAAAAGTTACGGAATGGGCGGAAAAATCGGCCTCTTTTGCGCCCGTGGAAGTTACCGACGCCCCGATCCTGGAAAACGTCAAGACAGGCGACGCCATCGACCTGAGCATCTTTCCTGTTCCCAAATGGCATGATTTTGACGGCGGTCCCTATATCGGGACGGCGGACAACATCATCACCAGGGACCCAGATACGGGTGCCGTGAATGTCGGTACCTACCGCTCCCAGCTGCTGAGCAACAAAACGGTGGGCACCTTCATCTCGCCCGGCCACCACGCCCGTATCCATTATGACAAATACTTCGAGAGAGGGCTACCCTGCCCGGTGGTGATGGTTTTCGGTTCCGATCCCACGACCTTCGTCATCTCCTCCCAGGAGATCCCCGAGAATGTCCCGGAGCTCAATTTCGTGGGCGCGATCCGGAACAAGGCCGTGCCCGTAGTCAAAGGTAAGGTGACGGGCCTGCCGATTCCCGCGGGCGCCGAGGTGGCCGTGGAGGGGTTCCTCTACCCGGAGCAGTTAAGTCCGGAAGGCCCCTTCGGCGAATGGCCGGGTTACTATGCCGGCGGCGTCGTGGACCGTCCCTATCTTAAGCCGGAAGTCCTCTACTACCGGAATAATCCCATCCTTACGGGCTGCCCGCCGGCCAAGGCTTCCTGGGCCGACCAGGCCTTCTTCCGCACCGTCCTGCGTTCCGCGCTCCTCTATAGTGAGATGTTGAGCGCCAATGTGCCCGGCGTCAAGGGGGCCTGGGTCCCCCAGGTCGGCGGTTCCCGCCATCTGGTCGTCGTGGCCATAGAACAGAGATACGCTGGGCACGCCACCCAGGCCGGACTCGTGGCCACCGGCACCAGGGCCGGCGCCATGCAGGGAAGATACACGATCGTCGTGGACGACGATATCAACATCTATGATCTGGAAGACGTGATGTGGGCCGTGTGCACCAGATCGAGGCCCCATGAGACGGATCTCGTCAAGGCCACCTGGAGCACGGAGACAGACCCCACGATCCGGAAGCCCGCTGCTTCCCTGACCACCTCCCGGGCCATCATCTATGCGGTCAAACCCTGGGAGTGGAAAGACGAGTTCCCGAAAGTGGATCTGGCCACGGAGGAAACCAGGACGGAGGTCTTCGAGAGGTTAAAAGGCCTTTTCGGGGAAAGATGGCGGACCATCTAACAGCCCAAGGGGATGAAGCATGAAACCACAGAGAGCACGTTTCTGTGTTCTCTGTGGTTAATATTTAGTTTCCATCTGGAAACTCCGAATGAGACACGAGACACTATTGGTTTCCCATTCGGAAACGAGGGATTTTGCGTCCTGGCTAGGAAATCAAGGGGTTGCGCGGAGGCGTACACGTAGTACGCCGCACAAGCAAG